>ERZ773192.1635-NODE-1635-length-21618-cov-10.177063_pt1 | contig 21618 bp, 20 predicted proteins | sample MGYA00581010_ERZ773192 | MGnify/ENA primary metagenome ERZ773192 (study PRJEB29015, sample SAMEA2737741) | human gut metagenome | biome: human gut; feature: human-associated habitat; material: faeces | place: China | collected 2012 ...
TCTGTTGACATTATTTGACTTGCTGTTGTATTACATGTGTCTTTGTCACAGGCTACACTTCTTAACAATATATCTCTATCTGTTATTATTCCACATATACAGTTGTTGGTATCACATACTGGCACACAACCTATATGTTTTTCGCTCATTAATTTTGCTATTTCATCTACTCTTGTGTCTGGTTTAACACAAAAAACATTATCACACATACAGTCTTTTACTTTCATTTTTTAAATCCTTCCCTTCTTAAGACATAAATTAAATTGAGAAAAATTGTAAATTTATATTGTCATTGAAAATTTTCTCTTTTTTATTATTTGTTAGATTTAAAAAAATATTCAAAATTTGTTTTGTATTTTTGGGATAATTTTCCAAAAAAAGAGGAGACATTGTCTCCTCCACCAGTTAAATTTAAATAACTTCTGTTATTAGGAATTTAAAAGCTGCTTCTATTATTTTTCGTTCTTCTTCTGTTATTTCATCTGTACATTTGGCTTCTATCATTTTAAAAAATTGCTTTTCAATATCAATGCCTATACTTCCTAACTCTTTTTCAGCAATATGCCGAGTTTCATTTTTGTTAGCTTCTGCCTTGTACTTTTTCCATTCCTCTAATAACTTTACTAATTCTTCATGCATATTTTGTTCCTCCTGTGATTAACTTTATAATTGCTTAATTTAACTTCTATTAAATTATACCATTCTTTTTTGATTATGTCAACATATCATTAGAATTTCTTGGTTCAAAATCATTTTCATTAAATAAATTATTATTTCTAGGTCTTATTGGTGGGCGTGGTCCTCCTGAGCCTGGCATCGGTGGTCTTGGTGGTAGTGGAGGTCTAACTGGTGGACCTGGTCCAGGCATTGGTGGTCTAACTGGTGGATATGGTCCTGGTCCAGGCATTGGTGGTCTTTGTCCTGGCCTATTTAATAATTCCCTTAATAATAAAATTTTGATTAAATCTCTTAGTCCTTTATTAATTTGCCTTGTTTCTCTTTTTTCAGTTTTTTCTTTTATTTTAATCTCAGTTTTGTTATTTGATTTATCACGTTTTTCATTTAAATTTTGTAAATTCATATCCCTAGAATTTGAAACACTATTAGTCAAATTTATTTTTAATTCTATTCCCTCTTTATTTTCTAATGCATAGTAAATTTCATCTGTCATATTATCAATATCATCTGCTGTTATCGTTGCTCGTGAATTTTGACATTTTTTTAATACCATTGGATATACTAATTTGTATATTTCAGGATAACAATTTTCTAGTTTTTCTCTATTTTCCATTCTAAAATCATTATTAAAATTATTATTATAAAATCCATTAGAATTACCTATATTATAAAATCCATTAGAATTGCTTATATTATAAAAGTCATTAAATTTAGAATCAAAATTAGTATTTCCAATGTTTGAATAATAATTCATATCATTACAATTTTGACATTGTCCAATAGTCATATTAGAATTAAAATAATCCGCTCGTGGATACCCTAAAATGCTTCTTATGTATTCTTCATAAGATTCGTTCATATTTAAAAACCTCCTAAAATAAAACAGACATGGCACATATACAGTTGATATATTATAAATGTGTTCATGCCTTATTATTATTTTATGAGGTAAGTCGTTTTTTTGTTATAAATCGTTTACCATCTTTTTAAATTTTCTTCCTCTGTCTGCAAAATCTTTAAACATGTCAAAACTTGCACTAGCTGGAGAGAATAAAACTACATCTCCTTTTCTTGCTGTTTTTTTCGCTATATCTACCGCTTCTTGCAATGTATCACACATAGAAATTGCAATATTTTTTCCTTGTCTTTCTGACTCTTCTTTTACTTTATCAAAAATTTTTCCAGCCGTTTGACCAATCAAAATCAAATCTGAAACTTTATCTACAACCGGCTTTGCAATTGGTGTGTAATCTAGGTTTTTATCATAACCACCAGCAATTAGGACAATATTTTCTTTAAAAGCATTTAATCCTGATAATGTTCTTGTAGGAGATGAACTTGCAGAATCATTATACCATTCCACTCCATTTAGTGTTCTTACCAATTCTAATCTATGATGTACTCCTGCAAATTCTTTTATTGTATCAACTGCTTTTTCTGTATTTACTAATTTTTTTGTTAATGCTAATGCTGTACATATATTTTCTAAATTATGAATTCCTTTTAATTTTATTTCATCTTGTGATACAATATGTTTTCTTATTCCATCATTACACTCTTTTACAATTCCGTTTTCTACGATAAATCCATAGTCTAATTTTTGTTTACTACTGAATAAGATAACATCACCTTTTGCATCATTTTGACATTCTCTAGTTAAATCATTATCTGCATTTATTACCAGTATTCCTGTATCTTTTTGATTTCTATATATATTCTTTTTGGCATTTATGTATTCTTGGTAGTCTTTATGTACATTTAAATGATTTGGTGTTATGTTTGTTATTGCAGATATGTCTGGACTAACTTTCATTCCCATTAATTGAAAACTGCTTAATTCTAATACTATTAGATCTTCTGGCTTTATTTCATTTAATTTTGTGAATAATGGAATACCTATATTTCCACCTAAATAGACTTTATATCCTGCATCTTCTAAAATTCTAGCTGTTAATGTAGTAGTTGTTGTTTTTCCATCACTTCCAGTTATTCCAATTACTTTACAAGGTGCCATTTTTATTAATTGTTCTATTTCTGTTGTTATTATTGCTCCTCTTTGTGCTTCTTTTTCTAATTCAGGTTTTGTAGGCAAACAACTTGGTGATCTAAAAATTAAGTAAAATCCATGTAAATTGTCTAAGTTTCTTTTTCCAAAATAACATTTAAAATTATATTTTTTTAATTTTTCTAAAATATCTTTTGAAATCTTATCTTCTTCTCTGTCATCAAATACTGATACCTCTGCTTTTTTTTCATGCAAATAATCTATTAACGGAATATTGCTTACTCCAATTCCAATTACTGCTATTTTCTTTTTTTCTATATCTTTTTCAAATTGTTCTAATTTTTTATTTTTAAATTCCATTCTTATCTCATCCTTTCAAAGGTGCAAATTAATATTTCTTTTTACTGAAATATATTCATTCTATTGTATTCATTTTTTCGATTTTCGTCCTTATTATATATCTTTTTTTTGTTTTTTACAATATAATTGAATATTTCTTGCAACTATGGAGACAATATTTTTGTAAATTTAAATTGGAGGTGTTATTTATGTCAGAAAAAAATAATAACCAAAATAGAAATAATAATAGTAAAAAAAGCAATAATCAAAAAAATAACAATAAATAGTTTTGTATATGAAAAAAAGCTGAGATATAAAATATATCTTAGCTTTTTTCATATTTTATGCAGTTTCCTTTACTTCTGCTTGAACTCTCTGTTTCTTTTTAGATTCTTTATTCGGATTTTCTATAATTTTAGGTTTTGCATTATTTTGAATTGTATCTTTTGTTATAATACATTTTTCAATTTTTTCATTTGATGGAATATCATACATTATATCTGTCATAACATTTTCTATTATTGAACGTAAACCTCTTGCACCTGTTTTTCTTTCAATTGCTTTATCAACAATTGCCTCAAGCGCATCTGGTTCAAATTCTAACTCTACGCCATCAATTTCTAATAATTTTTTGTATTGTTTTACTAATGCATTTTTTGGTTCTGTTGTTATTTTTATTAATGCTTTTCTATCTAATTCTTTTAATGTAGCAATAATTGGTAAACGTCCTATAAATTCTGGAATCATTCCAAATTTTAATAAATCTTGTGGAAGTATTTGTTCAAATACTTCGTATTTATCCATATCTTTACTACTTTGAATTTCAGCACCAAACCCTATTGATTTTTTTCCAATTCTATCTTTTATAATATTTTCTAATCCTTCAAATGCTCCTCCACAAATAAATAATATATTTGATGTATCTATTTGTATCATTTCTTGTTGAGGATGTTTTCTTCCACCTTGTGGTGGAACTGATGCAATTGTTCCTTCTACTATTTTTAATAATGCTTGTTGAACACCTTCACCACTTACATCTCTTGTTATTGATGGATTTTCAGATTTTCTTGTTATTTTGTCTATTTCGTCAATATATATAATTCCTTTTTCTGCTTTTTCTATATCTCCATCAGCAGCTTGAATTAGTTTTAAAAGAATATTTTCAACATCTTCTCCAACATATCCAGCTTCTGTAAGTGTTGTTGCATCTGCTATTGCAAATGGTACATTTAATATTTTTGCAAGTGTACTTGCTAATAATGTTTTTCCACATCCTGTTGGTCCTACTAATAAAATATTGCTTTTTTGAATTTCTACATCATCATCACTAATTTCTTGTTTTTCTTCAATATTTTCTTCATAAGCAACTCTTTTATAGTGATTATATACTGCTACTGCAAGAACTTTTTTTGCTTCTTCTTGCCCAATTACATATTCATCAAGAATTTCTTTTATTTCTTTTGGACTTGGAATCTCATCTAATTCTGCTAAAGTATATGTGTCTTCATCAGAATATTCAGCATCAATTATTTCATTACATAATCCTACACATTCATTACAAATATATACACCAGGACCAGCAATTATTTTTCTAACATTATCTTGTGTTTTGCCACAAAATGAACATTTTACACTTTTTGGTATATCATTTTTTGCCATTTTAATCTCCTTTTTTCTTAAGCTCTTTTTGTCATAATTCCATCTATTAAACCATATTCTAGAGCTTCTTCTGCTGTCATATAATTATCTCTTTCCGTATCTTTTTCTATAACATCTAGTGGTTTTCCTGTTCTTTCACTTAAGAATTTATTTAATTTTTCTCTTGTACGAACTAAATGATCTGCATGAATTTTAATTTCTGTTGCTTGACCTTGTAGTCCTCCACCACCAATTAATGGTTGGTGTATCATAATTTCTGAGTTTGGCATTGCAAATCTTTTTCCTTTTTCACCAGCAGTTAATAATACTGCTCCCATACTTGCTGCAAGTCCTACACATACTGTTTCAACTGGACATTTTATATAATTCATTGTATCTACAATTGCCATTCCATCTGTTATTGATCCTCCAGGTGAATTTATATAAAAATATATTTCTTTATCTGGATCTTCTGATTCCAAGAACAACATTTGTGCAACTATTAAACTTGATGTTGTTGGATTTACATCTTCTCCTAAGTATATTATTCTGTCTTTTAATAATCTTGAAAATATGTCATATGAACGTTCACCTTTACTTGTCTGTTCAACAACATATGGTACTAAACTTGATTTTTCTAACATAATTTATCCTCCCTACCCTTGTAATTTTATCACAAGTATATAAATATTTGCTCTAATATAGTCTATTAGAGTAGAAAAAGTTAGGTAAAACTTCTCTATTTTTAATAAAAGACTTTCCCCCTAACTTCTTTTTACTTTATTTTATTTTTGCATTTTTTACTATGAAATCAATTGCTTTTTCTGATTCGATTCCTTCTTTGATATAATCTTTTAAGTTTTCATTATCATTAATTTCTTCAACTTTCTTTCCATAGTTTTTAGCCATTTCTTCTAATTTGGCATTTATTTCTTCGTCTGTTGCTTCGATTTTTTCTGCTTTTCTAACTGCTTCTAAAGTAAGTCTTGATTTTATTGCTTCAATTGCTTGTGGTTCATATTCTTTTCTTACTTCTTCTTCAGTTTTTCCTATCATTTTTAGGTATTGTTCTAGTTTTAAACCTTGGTATGAAAGTCTTTGATTTATATCTTGAATCATATGATCAACTTCCATATCTACCATTCCTGATGGAATTTCTACTTTTGATTTATCACATACAGCTTTTATTGCAGCTTCTTCTGTTTCATATTTCGCTTTTTGTGCATTGTCTTTTTCAAGTCTTTCTTTGATACTTGCTTCTAATTCTTTTAATGTATCAAATTCGCTTACATCTTTAGCAAATTCATCATCTAAGTTTGGTAATTCTTTTTTCTTTATTTCATGTAATTTTACTTTAAATGTTGCTTCTTTTCCAGCTAAATCTTTAGAGAAATATTCTTTTGGAAATGTTACTTTTATTTCTTTTTCTTCATCAATTTTCATTCCAACTAATTGATCTTCAAATCCTGGTATAAAAGCTCCGCTTCCTATTTCTAGTTCATGTCCTTCTGCTTTTCCACCTTCAAATGCAACACCATCAACAAATCCTTCAAAGTCAATTGTTGCTGTATCTCCATTTTCTAATGCTCTGTCATCAACTGTTACTAATCTTGAGTTTTTGTCTTGCATTTGTTTTATTTCATTTTGAACATCTTCGTCTTTTACTGGATATTCTATTTTCTTTATTTCTATTCCTTTATATTTTCCTAATTCTACTTCTGGTTTTACTTGTACTACTGCTGTAAATATTACATCTTTTCCTTTTTCCATTTGAACTATATCAACTGTTGGTCTGCTTACTACATCTATTTTGTTTGTGTCAATTGCTTCATCATAAGCTTCTGTTGCAACTTCATTAAATGCATCTTCATAAAAGATTTCTGCTCCGTAATATTTTTCTACTATATTCATTGGAGCTTTTCCTTTTCTAAAACCTGGTATATTAATATATTTAGCATTTTGGAAATATACTTTTTTCATTGCGTTTTCAAATTTTTCTGCGTCTACTGTAATTTCTAATTTTACTTCATTTGCGTTTTCTGTTTTCTCAACTTTACAATTCATTTTCAATCTTCCTTTCTCGTATTGGCTTTACTTAGCTTTTACATTATATCATATATTTTCCAATTTGCAAGCAGTTTTATAAAGATTTTCTTAATATTTTGCGATTTTTAGGGCTAATTTGTATGTTATTTTTCAAATTATTTGCTTAATATGATTAATCTTGCATTTTCCATTTATCATATAGACTTCTATAACGTCAAATCTTATAGTAAATCTCGAAAAGTTATTTTCTTTTAAAAATATAGCTGCACTTTTTTTCATATGAATTTTTTTTATTTTATTTACTGCCTCACTAGCCCTTCCATATTTTTCATTAGTTCTTGTTTTTACTTCAACAAATATAATATAATTGTTTTTACTTGCTATAATATCTATTTCACCATTTCGTGTATAATAATTATTTTCAATTATTTCATATTTGTTGTCTTTTAAATATTTTTGTGCCATTTTTTCGCCGATTATCCCAAATTTTCTTTTATTCATCATCTTCTCCATTTTTTATTCTATACACTTGCCCAGGTAATTCTTCTATTAAATTTTCTAATTGTAATAACATTATTTTATAGCTAATATCTTGTATAGACATCTTGGTTTTTCTCACAATTTGATTAATATTTGCTGGCTCATTTTTTATACATTTATATACTTTTTCCAATTCTTTTGGAACTTGTTTTTCTCTTTCTTTTAATAATTTTTTCTTAAACTTAATTTGAGGATATTCTATTAATATATCTTCAACTTTTGTTACCAATTTGCTTCCATTTTTGATTAATTCATTTGTTCCTAATCCTTTTGAATTTTCTAAACTACTTGGAACACAAAATACTGGTTTATTTAAATTTTTAGTATATCTAGCAGTAACACTTGTTCCGCTTCTATAACCAGCTTCAATTACTAGTGTTCCAATTCCTAAACCTGCTACAATTCTATTTCTTTCTAAGAATTTTTTCGATTCTGCTTTAACATCTTTTTCATATTCTGTTATTATAAGTCCATTCTTTTCTAATATTTCATCAATTAATTCTTTATTTTGTTTTGGATATATATTATCAAATCCGCATGGCAAAACGGCAATTGTTTTCCCAAAATATTTTATACATATTTTATGTGCTATAGCATCTATTCCGATTGCTAGCCCACTTATAATTGTAAATTCATATTCAACTAGTTTTTTTGTAAAAGTTTTACACATTTTTTCACCATATTGTGTATTAGTTCTTGAACCCACAATTGCAATTCCAATACTGTTTAATAATTCTATATTTCCTTTTGTGTATAATCTTAGTGGTGGATTTTTTATTTCTCTTAATTTATCTGGATATAAAATATCTGCATATTCGATTATTCTTTCTTCATATTTTTTCATCTTCCTCATATCCCTTTTTAAAAATTATTTATTTAAAAATTTATCTATACTCCTATATTGAACAGCTTCAGCAATATGTTTTGCGTTTATTATTTTTTCATTATCTAAATCTGCAATGGTTCTAGCTACCTTTAATATTCTTTCATATCCTCTAACACTTAACTTTAGCATCTTAAAAGCTCTTTGCAATAACATATTTGCATCATCATTTATATTGCAAAATTCTCCAATTAATCTAGTTGTTAATTCAGAATTTGATTTTATTCCAAAACTTTTGTATCTTTCATTTTGGATTTTTCTTGCTATGTTTACTCTTTGTTTTATTCTTTTTGAACTTTCTGCTTTAAAATTAGAATTCATTTTTTCAATTTTAGTTTTTTTTACTTCAATCTGAATATCTATTCTATCTAACAATGGTCCACTTATTCTATTTAAATATCTATGTATTTCTAACTGTGTACATTTACATTCTTTCTCTTCGTCACCATAATATCCACATGGACAAGGATTCATACTTGCTACAAACATAAAATTACAAGGATATCTATAATTTCCACTTAATCTATTTATTGTAATTTCTTTTTCTTCTAAAGGTTCTCTCAATGCTTCTAACACAACTCTATTATATTCAGTTAATTCATCAAGAAATAATATTCCATTATGTGCTAAACTTATTTCTCCTGGCATTGGGAGTTTTCCTCCACCAATTATTGATTTTATTGGAGCTGTATGATGTGGCATTCTAAATGGTCTACTTAATATCAATCCTTCTTTTGTCAAATTAGCTGATATACTATGAATCTTAGTTGTTTCTATTGCTTCTTCTAATGTTAAATCTGGTAAAATTGTTAAAATTCGCTTAGCTAATGCTGTTTTACCACTTCCTGGGCTCCCAACCATAAGCACATTATGTCCTCCAGCAGAAGCCACTTCTAATGCTCTTTTTACATTTTCTTGACCTTTTATATCTGCAAAATCCATACTATATTCTTTTATAAATTCCACTTTTCTTTCTATTTCTTTTTCTATAATTATCTCTTTGTTCAAATATTTTATTAACTCACACAATGTTATTACTGGAATAATATCAAGACCGTTTATAACTGAAACCTCATTTGAATTTGCCTTTGGAATTATTACTCTTTTTATTCCTAATTCCTTAGCTTCTTCACACATTGCAAATACTCCATTTGTTCTATTTATTTTTCCATCAAGCGAAAGTTCTCCAATAAAAACTGTATTTACAATTTCACTATAATTCAAATTACACAAAACACCTATGGACATTAATATTCCTACTGAAATTGGTAAATCAAATGAACTTCCTTCTTTTCTAATATTAGCAGGAGCCAAATTTATTAAAATTTTCTTGCTTGGAAATTCAATTTGAGAGTTTCTTATTGCTGATTCAATTCTTTTCTTGGATTCTTTAACTCTTATATCTGGCAATCCCACTATTTCAAATTCTGGTATTCCATTTCTTATATCTGTTTGAACTTCTACTAAATTTCCTTCTAACCCTGTTAATGATATTGACTTTATTTTTGATAACATATTTTCCTCCATGATCTTTAAAATTTTTATTGCTTTTTTTTACCATTTATTATAAAATTGAGTAAAACAAAAGAATGGTGATTTTATGAAAAAGAAAAAAACAAAAAATAAATTTGATGATATAAATGTTATTAATACAACTTCTAGTATAAAACTAAAAACTTTTTTAGTTATAATAATTTTATTTTTTATAGCATTAATTATAAGACTTATATTTTTACAATTTGTAAATGGCTCTGAACTTCAAAGTGCAGCAAGAGCTAGACAAACATTAACAGAAACTATTTCTGCAAAAAGAGGAACCATCTATGATGTTAATGGTCAAACATTAGCAATAAGCTATGAAACCGATAAAATCTACATAGATCCTACAAATATAAAAGATGAGAATAAAGAAACAATTGCACAAAAACTTTCCGAAATCCTTGAAATAGATTATCAAGAATTGTTAGAGAAAATAAATAATAATACAAAAAGATTTTCAGTTGCATCTAATGTAGAGCAAAACAAAGTTGAACAAATAAAAGAATGGAAAAATAAATTGGATTTTTCAACAGGTATTATTTTCGAAGAGACTACATCTAGAACCTATCCATATAACACATTGGCATCAACAATTCTAGGTTTTACTAATTCAGACAATTCTGGTGCTTATGGAATAGAATATTCTTGGAACTCGTTTTTGAGTGGTACAGCTGGAAAATCAGTTAGCTTAAAAGATGCTAGTCAATCAGAAATTGCAAATTCTGAGAAATCATATATAGCTGCTGAAAACGGTTATGATTTAAATCTAACAATTGATGTAAATATTCAAGGAATTATTGAAAGAGAATTAGCCACTGCTGTTGATGAATATGAATGTGATAGTGGAATTACAATTGCAATGGATCCATCTACTGGCAAAATTTTGGCTATGGCTGACTATCCAAATTTTGATCCTAATAATCGTAACACTCCTAATAGTAAATTAGCAGAAAATTGGGATACGTTATCTAGTGAAGAAAAATCTAATGCTTTACTTAGAATGTGGACTCCAAAAGCTGTAACTGATACTTATGCTCCAGGCTCTGTTTTTAAATTAATAACTTCTTCTATTGGACTTGAAGAAAATCTAGTAAAAACAGATACAGCTGGTGAATTTAATTGTACTGGATATTATTATATAAATGGTGAAGAAAAACCAATAAGATGTTGGAATTGGAGAAAGCCTCATGGAAAACAATCTTTAAGAGAAGCTCTCGAACATTCTTGTAACCCTGCATTTATAGAACTAGGATTGCGAATTGGTGCTCAATTATCATATAAATATTATCAAGCTTTCGGATTATTTGAAAAAACAGGAATTTCACTTCCTGGTGAAGCAATTGGTAAGTTTTATGATTTAAACAAAATAAATCAACACGAACTTGCTACAATGTCATTTGGAGAAAAGTTTACAATTACACCAATTCAAATGATTTCAGCTGTTTCTACAATTGCTAATGATGGTGTTTTAGTTCAACCACAATTAGTAGACAAAATTACAAATACAGATACTGGTGAAGTTACTGAATTTAAAACAAAAGAAATTCGTCAGGTAATTTCAAAATCTACTACTGATAAAGTAAAATCAATGATGGAATCTGTAGTTTCAAAAGGTTCTGGATATAGAGTTGCAGAACAAGCCAAAGGGTTTTCAATTGGTGCAAAAACAGGAACATCAGAACCAACAAGTTCAACTTCTAAAGACGGTTATACAGCTTCATTTGTTGCAATTTCTCCTGTTGAAAATACCAAAATTGTTTTACTTGTTATATTAAAAAATCCAAAAGGTTCTTTACATAATGGTGGCCAAATTGCTGCTCCAACAGCAGGAAAAATGTTTGCAGAGATTTTACCATATATGGGAATTGAATCTGGAAATAAAGTTAATGAAACAAATAATAATTTATCTGAAAGTGATTTATATTAATTTTTACATAAGATGCACAAAAGTGCATCTTATTTTTTACATTGAAAAAATATTTTTTATAAATTATTTTTTTTATAATTTTCTAAAGCTCTTGCTACTTGATCAGGACATGATGTTCCCTTCACTCCACATTCTATACCTTTTAACATTTCTATTACTTCATCAATTGTTCTTCCTTCTACAAGTCTTGAAACTCCAACTGTATTTCCAGGACACCCTCCAACAATTTTTAAACTTTTTATTACATTTTGTTCTATATCAAATATCATCTTCATAGAACAAACTCCTTCTGGATTATATGTATATTGCATTTCTTTCATCCTTTCTTATATAAATTACCATTCTATTATACAAGATTTCACTAAATTTTACAATATTTTATTTTTTCTATTTATTTTTATTCCCGCTAATAACACATAATCTTGCATTTTTTCAAAATAATTCTTTAATTCTTCACATCCTTCACAACTTTCTTCTTTTAAATATTTCAATATTTCTATAAAATTAATTTCAGTTCCATTTTCTAACATATGTCCCTTATTATTTTCAATTTCTAAAAATACACTTTGATAATATTTCTTTTTGGTAAGTTCTGATATTAATACTTTATTTAAAAAAATGTCTCCTTCTGGATGAATCTTCTTATCGCTTATTTCTTCTTCATATATTAAACACCAATAACAAAATATTGACTCTTTTATCCTTGAATTTTTTATAGGTTTAAAATAAATCTCAACTTCATTATCATTTTCTAATTTAGCTTTTGTTTTTATTACCTCAAACTCATACTCTGAAATATTTTTTAATTTTAATCTTTTTTCTATTATTATTTTATCTACTTGTATATTTAATATTTTTCTTAAAATATCTACTAATTGCATATCTGACTTTTTAATTATAGTTTCTAATTCTTTTACTTTATTATTTTCTATAATAACCACTCCTTTTAATATGATTAATAAAACGTTTTATATGATTTTTTAATTTTCTTTAAAAGAAATAACAAATATTTGATTTAAATTTCTTGAAAAAAATTGTTTTGAAATATTTAACACACTTAGTATAAATTTTTTATATACATTTGTCAATATATTAATATAAATTTAAATATGTTTTCATCGACAAGTTTTGATAATTTTTTATGAAACAACACTTTTTATTCTAACATCTTCCTTATCTTATCAATATTTTTTATCGCTATCTCATACCCGTATTTATAACATATATCCATTTTATCAACATCAATAAGTCCTGTTCCATCTGTTGGAACTGTTAATACAAAATCACTTTTTTTCAATGAGTTAATTGATAATTTATTTCCCATAATATCTAGAGTCTTCATTATAATATTCATAATATCGTAATCATTATAAACAGGATCTGACTCAAAATTTACAGATATTATTTTTCCAGTATAAACTTTCTTTAATTCTTCTGTTGGAAGATTATTTAAAACTCCTCCATCCATAAATATATGATTTTTATATTCACAAGGACAAAATATTGCTGGGAAACTACTGCTAGCTCTAACAGCTCTCCCTATCCCTATTTCTGTTATATAATTATCTTTTATATTTTTTCTTGAAGCACAGTTAGTAAAAATATATTCTTTTGATTCACCAATATCAACAGCTGAAACTAATAAAGGCATTTTTATATCTCCAATTAGTCTAAAACCTTTTTTTCTTGCTAATTCATCATACATTTTTTCAAATTCATTTCCATCACTTAACCCAGCAATTCCTATTTTGTTATTTCTTATGAAATTAGTTATACCATTTATTATTGGTTTACTTCTTATATTTATAATATCTCTTGCATATCTCTTAAATAATAAGTAAATATAATATGGGCTATATCCCATAGCATATAATGTTGCAATTATACTTCCTGCACTTGTTCCAGCAATAGCCGCTACTTTTATATTGTTTTCCTCAAGGGCTTTTAATACCCCAACATGTGCAATTCCTCTAATTCCTCCTCCTGCTAATGACACTCCAACTTTCATATATTTTCTCCTCACCAATTAAATAATTTCTTATATATTTATTTGCAAAATAAAATAAGTAAATACATATAAACAGTATTTACTTATTTTGTTTTTTTAATCTATTTATTTTCTATAATATTTCCGTTAATATCTAAATTATAAGTTATTTCTTCATTATAAACTTGTATCTTTTCATCTTCAATATTAATTGTAGCATTCTCTATTTCTACAGTTTTTTCTAATTTATTATTGAAAATATATGTCATATTGTTTTCAAAATTTATAGCTTGATATGCATTTGTATTTCTTATAATTTGTAACAAATCATATTCACAATTTATTAAAGTTTTACCATCTTTATCTATTACACCATATTTATTATTTTCAAATTTTATATAAACATTATCATTATCTGTTTTTTCAATTGTTGTATCAAAAGGGATATTCACTTCTTTTCCATCTTTATCAAACACTTTTTTCTCTTCTCCTTTTGTAGCATATATATATATTCCCTTTACTTCTAACGAATCATATTCAACCTTTAATACTTCATTTCCTTTTTCATTAAAAGCACCATATTTTCCAGTTCTTTCTGCTATAAATAAATTAAAATCTTTTTCGTAATTTATTGTTTGATATTGAGTATTTATAATTTTCACATTATTTATAAATACTCCATATTGTCCATTTTTTGATGCAATCAAATATACATTATTCTTATCTATAACGTTAACAATTCTTAATATTTGATTATAATCTGTCGTTAATACCTGATCATAATCATAATCATAATATCCATATCTATATCCATCACTTGTTGTTTTACAAACAATATATCCAGATTTTTTATATTCATCTTGTTCATTATAATATTCATCTGATTGAATAGAATCAAATTCATCTTTTATTAACTGTTTTCCTTTTACATCATATATTTTGTACTTATTATTGTCTTTTACTATTACTTCATTTTCCTTATATCCTAAACTATAAATTTGTTCATATCTAGCATCCAATATTACTTTCCCTGTTATTGATAACAAACCATATTTCCCATTTTTTTGATATATTATTGCATTTTTTTCATATTTTTCTTCTAACAAATTAGATAATTTTATTGGTTCTACAGCATCATAGTCCTTTAAAATTTCTGAACCTTTTTCATTATAAACTACTGTTTTTTCTCCATCATTATCACATATAAAAATTCCTCTATGTTCATTTGGTATTACTACTTGTTCATATTGAGGCTTTACAATAACTTTTTCATCTTGATTTTTTACTCCATATTTTCCATTTTCTTCTATTACACTATATATAACTGATTTATCTTCTGCCTCATCATTTATCTTATCTTTATTAGGTAAATATATTGATAAACCTAAACTTATTATTACTATTACAATAAATATTACTATTCCTATTCCTTTTTTCATGTTCTGCTCCTTATTTATAATTATAAGCATATTTTCTTTTTACACATATTTTACTATGTTATTACTTTTTTTTCAATAATTTTCATATAATTTTCATATTGACTTTCAATATTCAAAAATATATAATATTTTTGAAAGGATTTTTATATGAGTAAAAGAAGGAGTCGTGGAAGAAATCACGAAAAAATTAAAAAAGTTAATTTTATATATATAATTTCCATACTAATAGTACTATTAATCCTATTCTTTTTAACATTTTTATCATTACTTAATATGGGAAATTCAAAAATATTACATAATATTTATATAAATGGAATATCTGTTTCATCTTTATCACAAAATGATGCAAAAGAAAAATTAAATTCTGAATTGGATACTATACTTTCACAACCAATTACTCTTTCTTTTGAAGATTTTTCTGTAGATTTTTTACCTGCTGAAATAGATTTTTCTTATGATACATCTTCAGCACTTGAGCAAGCCTATAGTATAGGACGTACAGGAAATATATTTTCAAATAATCTAAATATACTATCTTCATTATTTAAAAGAACTAATTTAACTTCTAAATATTCTTATAATGAGGAAAAATTAATTAATATTATTAATAATATAAGTGTTGATATTCCTAATTTAGTAATAGAACCATCTTATTATATTTCAGATGATACATTGGTAATTACTGGTGGAACAGATGGTAATGAATTAAATAAAGATAAAACTCGTGATTTATTATTGTCAACAATTATTAATAACCAAAAATCATTAAGTTTACCAGTTGAATATATTTCTTCTAATTCAATTGACATAGACAAAATTCATGACGAAATATATTGCGAACCACAAAATGCTTCTGTTACTAAAAATCCATACAAAATTTCAGCTGAAAAAGATGGTATTGATTTTGCCATTTCAATAGATGAAGCAAAAGAACTTGCTTCAAATAAAGATGCTTCAGAAATATATATTCCATTAAAATATATAAAACCTGAAATTACAATTGCAGATTTAGGTGAAGATATATTTGGAACAAAATTAGGCACTTCGACTACAATATATGACTCAACAAATTTTAATAGATCTACAAATATTGATATTGCTTGTGAAAGAATAAATGGAACAATTCTTGAACCCGGTGAAACATTTTCTTTTAATAAAGTAGTCGGTGAAAGAACTGCTAAAAATGGTTTTAAAGAAGCTTTAATATATAATGGTGGCGAAGTAGATTATGGTCTTGGTGGCGGAATATGTCAAATCTCCTCAACACTCTATAATGCCGTATTAAAAGCAAATTTAGAGATTGTTGAAAGAAAAAATCATAGTATGACTGTTTCTTATCTTCCTATAGGTCAAGATGCTTCAGTTTCATATGGTAGTGTAGATTTTAAATTCACTAATTCAAGAACTTATCCAATAAAAATTGTTGCAACAGCAAAAGCAGGAGTAATAACAGTTTCTGTTTTAGGCGTTCTAGAAAAACAAGAATATGTAGTAACATTTGAAACAGAGATTCTTGAAACAACTGATTATAAGACAACTTATGAATATTCATCTAGTGTTCCAGTAGGAAAAGAAGAAATTAAACAAGTTGGAAAAAATGGTTATAAATGTTCAACTTATAAAATTCTATCTTTGGGAGAAAAAGAAGTATCTCGTACTTTACTTTCAACAGATACCTATAAATCTCAAAAAGAAATTATATTAAAACATAAATAATAAAAAAAGACTTTCCTATTTTTTGAAGTGAAAGTCTTTTTTATTTATTTTTCAACGTGAATTTTAGCACCTAATTTTTTTAGTTTTTCATCTATTTTCTCATACCCTCTTAAAATATAATGAATATTATCAATTTGTGTAATTCCTTTAGCATATAACCCTGCCATAACTAATGCCGCTCCTCCTCTTAAATCTGTTGCAACAACATTTGTTCCTTGAATTTTCTTTGTCCCCTTTATTATAGCAGTTCTACCTTCCACATTAATTTTGGCTCCCATCCTAATTAATTCTTGGGCATATTTATATCTACTTTCAAATATATTTTCTGTTATAACAGATGTACCTTTAGCTGTAATTAATAATGCTCCAAATATTGATTGCATATCTGTTGGAAAACCAGGATATGGCATTGTTTTTATATCTACTGATTTTACTCTTTTAGGGGCAATTATTTCAATTTCATCTTTATTAATATTTAATTTGCAATTTGTCTCTTCTAGCTTATTTAGAATTGGCTCAATATGAAATGAATTAACATTAAGAAGTTTAATATCACCACTTGTTATAGCACCTGCCACTAAATATGTTCCTGCTTCAATTCTATCTGGCATAATATTATAGCTTACTTCTGCTAATCTCTTTACACCTATTATTTCAACTTTATCTGTTCCTGCTCCATTTATTTTTGCCCCCATTTTATTAAGATATTTTATCATATCCTCAATTTCAGGCTCTCTTGCGGCATTTGTAATTACAGTACTTCCTTCTCCTAAACATGAAGCTAAAATAATATTTTCTGTGGCTCCAACACTTGGTAAATCTAAGTGTATTTGTGTTCCAACTATTTTCTCAGTATTACAATATATTTCTCCATACTCTTCTTTAATATCTACACCTAATTTTTCAAAACCTTTTAAATGTAAATCTATTGGTCTTGATCCAATATCACATCCTCCTGGGCATGAAAATTTTGCTTTATGATATTTTCCTATCAATGCTCCTGCAAGAATTACAGATGAGCGCATTTGTCTCATTAAATCATCTGGTATCTCATATGTATGTACTTTATTAGTATTTATAATTATTTTATTATTCTTTCTTTTTATCGTTGCTCCTATTTTTTTCAAAATTTCAAACATAGTATTAACATCTTGAATATCTGGAACATTATATAATGTTGTTGTTCCTGCATTTAATACTGTTGCTGCAATTATAGGCAATGCTGCATTTTTAGAACCCGATATCTTTATTTCTCCTTCTAGCTTTTTTCCACCTTGAATTATAAATTTTGACATTTTTTCTCCTTTCTCTGTCATTAAATTTCATACTACATTTTATGTAATTCAATAAAAAATGTGATTTTATATATGTTGCAATTTATTTTATCTTATAGTAAAATTATTACATAGAAAGGGACTAATATATGGAACAAATTTCGAAGAAAAAAAATGTTACAATTTTAGGAATAGGATTATGGGAATTACTATCATATTTTATATTATATAGTATTGCTGGATTTTTTGTTGAAACAATTTTTGCAATTGTAAGATATGGCGTTTTTGAAAGTAGACAAAGCTTTGTCTACGGTCCTTTTTGTAGTATTTATGGGCTCGGCGCTATAATTATGATTATATTTCTACAATATTTTAAAAAAAATAGAATTACATTATTTTTTGGTGGTTTTGTTATTGGCTCAATAACAGAATATCTTGTTAGTTTAATCGGTGAATTAATTTTACATGTAAAATGGTGGGATTACTCTAATTTACCTTTAAATATTAATGGTAGAATTTGTTTTTACTATTCTATTTTTTGGGGAATTCTTGCTATATTCCTAATGAAAGCAATTCAACCACAAGTCAGAAAATTTATGGCATTAATATTAAGAAAATTTAATCTTTCTACTATAAGAACCATCATTCTGGTATTAACAATATTTATTGCTATAGATTGTATAATTTCTGCATATGCCATAAATATGTTTAGAATAAGAATGATTGCTATAAATGATTTAAATGTTGCACATAAAGATGAAATCATAGAATTAAATTTAAAACTTAATAAAAGCAAAATTCATTCATTTTTAATTCATTACTTTTTTAATGATAAAAAAATGATTAGAACATATCCAAATTTAAAACAAGAAAAATTAGATGGTACAATTGTTTATTTTAAAGATTTACTTCCAGATATAAAACCATATTATTATAAATTCGTAGCAAAAGATTTTTATAAATAAGAAAAAAGTCATTATAAAGAATAAAAATATTCTTTGTAATGACTTTTTAATTCTATTTCAACATTTCTTCAACTTTATTAATTATATTTTCAATATTTAATCCATATTTTTCTTTAACTTCTGTTGCGCTACCAGATTCAGTAAATACATCATTAACTCCTATGAAGCTAATTGGTGCATGTGATTTCTTTTGAGCTAATATTTCTGAAATTGCTCCTCCTAATCCACCAATTATTGAATGATTTTCGATTGTTAAAATGCATTTTACATTGTTTGAAATCATATTAATCATATCTATATCTAATGGTTTAATTGAAAAGATATTTATTAATTTTCCTTTATATCCTTTTTGTTCTAATGCTTCAAATCCTTTATATGCAATTCCTGCTGCAGTACCTTCATATACAATAGCAAAATCATTTCCATTGTCTCTTACAATTGTTGATTTTCCAATTTCAGGTTCTCCATCAAATTCAACATCTGGTACAACATCTCTTGCAACTCTTATATAAACAGGTCCATTATATTCAATTGCAATTTCTATTGCTTCTTTCATTTCTTTTTTATTTGATGGCACTAAAATTTTTACATTTGGTATTGCACGAACAATTGCCAAATCTTCATTTGCATGGTGTGTTGCACCATCTTTTCCATTATCCATTCCAGCATAACTTGCAATCATTTTTATATTTGAGTTTGCATATGCTGCTTGACGAAGTTGTGTCCAAGCTGTTCCAGAAACAAATATTGCAAAATTCACATAGAATGGTATTTGTCCTTCTGAAGCTAATCCCATTGCAATTGACATAGCACTTGCTTCAGATATTCCCGCTTCTACAAACCTTTCTGGAAATTTATTTTGAAATTCTATCGCTTTAGTTGATTTTGCCAAATCACTATCTATTACATATATTCTATCATCTTTTTCGCCAAACTCACATAAAAATTCACCTATTTTATCTCTTAAACAAATCATTTTTTCTTCCATATTATATTTTCCTTTCAAACATATAAATCACAATAATTTTTTATTCTTCTCCTAAATCTTTCATTGCAATTTTATATTCTTCATCACTAATTGCTCCATTATGCCATTTAGGATTATTTTCCATAAAAGAAACACCTTTCCCCTTTACTGTATTGCAAATAATAGCTATTGGTTTATCTTTTACTTGATAAGCTTCATTTAATGCATCCACAACCTGTTTCATATCATTTCCATCTATTTCTATAGTATAAAAATTAAATGCATCTACTTTTTGCTTTAATGGTTCTAAGTTCATTGATTTATTTACTTCGTCATATGAAGATAATTTGTTATAATCAATAACCATTATCAAATTATTTAATTTATAATGTGCTGCTTGCAACATTGCCTCCCAAATTTGTCCTTCTTGCATTTCACCATCTCCAACAATTGCATAAACATGGTGATTATCATTATTATTTTTCTTTGCAATCGCCATTCCAACAGCTATAGAAAGACCTTGACCTAATAATCCTGTAGTTGCATCAACTTCTGGAATTGTTCCAGTGTATGGATGTCCTTGAAGTCTTGAATTCAACATTCTTAATGTATTCATTTCATCATCTTTAATTATTCCTTTTGAATTTAAAACAGCATATTGTGCTGGAACTGTATGACCTTTTGATAAAACAACTTTACTTCTTGGATTTTCATTAAAATTAACATCTAATTCATAAATAGCTGTTAACATATCTATTATAGATAAAGATCCTCCTTCATGACCAGATTTTGCTTTATATATCATATTTATTATTCTTTTTCTATTTTCATTAGCTAATTGTTTTAGCTGATCTATATATTCCATAAAATCATTCCTTCCATTATTTATTATTAAAGCAATTATATAATATTTTATTTATAAATGCTAGTAAAATTATAAAGAATTATAAAAAAAAGTCCAGATAAACTGGACTCATCTTGGCTCCCCGTGTTGGACTTGAACCAACGACCTATCGGTTAACAGCCGAGCGCTCTACCAACTGAGCTAACGGGGAATATATAAAAATCTAGCAACAACTTATCTTTCCAGTAGGGTAACCCACAAGTATTTTCAGCACATTGGAGCTTGACTTCTGTGTTCGGTATGGGAACAGGTATTTCCTCCATGTCATCGTCACTAGAAAATTAATAACTAATTTTGAAGTATTCACATTATATACTATTATTTAAAATAATGCAATACTATTTATAATATTTTATGCAAATTTATAAAATTTATACATAAAATTAAAGCACACTCAAAAATACATAGATGAAAACTTTATTAGGATTCTTTTTAATAAAAATTATAGTTAAGCCCTCGATTTATTAGTATTGGTCAGCTCAATATATCACTATACTTACACCTCCAACCTATCTACCAATTAGTCTTATTGGAATCTTACTATCTTTCGATATGGGATATCTTATCTTAGGGTGGGCTTCACACTTAGATGCTTTCAGCGTTTATCCCTTCGGAACTTAGCTATCCAGCTATGCACTTGGTAGTACAACTGGTGCACCATCGGTTCCTTCAACCTGGTCCTCTCGTACTAAGGTCAACTCCCTTCAAATATCCTTCGCCTGCGACAGATAAGGACCGAACTGTCTCACGACGTTCTGAACCCAGCTCGCG
>ERZ773192.1659-NODE-1659-length-21350-cov-3.679080_pt1 | contig 21350 bp, 17 predicted proteins | sample MGYA00581010_ERZ773192 | MGnify/ENA primary metagenome ERZ773192 (study PRJEB29015, sample SAMEA2737741) | human gut metagenome | biome: human gut; feature: human-associated habitat; material: faeces | place: China | collected 2012 ...
CGGGACGAATACGGCGGGAAGGTGCCCGGCACGATGGAGCAGCTTCTGCGCCTGCCGGGCGTGGGCCGGAAAACGGCGAATCTGCTGCTGGGCGATATTTATGGGACGCCCGGCTCGGTCGTCTGCGACACGCACTGCATCCGTATCTGCAACCTACTGGGCCTCGCCAGCGGCAAGGACCCGGCAAAGGTCGAGCAGCAGCTGCGCGCGATTTTGCCGCCGGAGGAATCCTCCGATTTCTGCCACAGGCTCGTCCTGCACGGCCGGGCCGTCTGCGCGGCAAGAAAGCCCGCGTGCGACCGCTGCTGTCTGGCCCCGTACTGCAAAAGCTTTACGGGGGAATGAGCACGCCTGTCCGTTTTACGTAAAATCGTTGAAATTTAACCGCAGTTGGTAGGGGCGGGGCTCTGCTCCGCCCGGCAGGATGCACTGAATCATCAGAAATCTTTGGCGAATTCGTATGCATCTGCGCATTTCGGTGTAGGGGCGGACGACTCTGTCCGCCCGCAGGACGCAGCATTTTTACGGAAATCCATGGCGAATTCGCAGCATTTTCAGGGCCGACAGAGTCGTCGGCCCCTACAACCAAGTGGGTAACTGCATACGAATTTGCCGCAAGTTCTCACGCGAACGCAGCGTTTTCCGCCGGGCGGAGCAGAGCCCCGCCCCTACCAACTGCGTCTGTTTTTTGCCGTTTTTGCACAAAAACCCGCTGCACAGCTGTGCAGCGGGCGGTTTTTTATCCGATGCCGAGCATTGCGGTCGCAAAAGCGAAATAGACAAGCAGGGACAGGAAGTCCACGATCGTTGTGATGATCGGCGAAGCCATCACAGCCGGGTCGAAGCCGAGCTTTTTAGCCAGCAGCGGCAGCGTTGAGCCGACGATCTTGGCAAGGCAGACCGTCACGGCCATCGTCGCGCAGACGACAAAGGCTACCAGATACGTCACGCTCTCGCTCTTTAACAGCAGCATATCGACCACGATGATCTTCGCGAAGCAGGCGATTGCCAGGCACACGCCGCAGAGGACGGACACGCGGATCTCCTTCCAGACCACGCGTCCCAGGTCGCGGAATTCGATCTCATTCAGGCTGATGCCGCGGATGATGGACACGCAGGCCTGCGAGCCGGAGTTGCCGCCGGTGTCCATCAGCATGGGGATGAACGCCGTGAGGCACGGCAGGGCAGCCAGCGAGTTTTCAAATCTTGTGATGACGATGCCCGTCAGCGTCGCCGAAACCATCAGCAGCAGCAGCCACGGGATACGGTTTTTCCAGATCTCGACAGGGGTCGAACGCATATACGGGTGTTCGGACGGCAGCATAGCGGCCATCTTTTCCATGTCCTCCGTGGCCTCGTCTTCCATGACGTCCATGGCGTCGTCGAAGGTCACGATGCCGACCAGCCGGTTCTCCGTGTCCACGACCGGCAGAGCGAGGAAGTTGTACTTGCTGAACATCTGGGCGACCTGCTCTTTATCGTCGAGCGTGCCGACGGTGATGACGTGCTCCTGCATGATGGACTCGATGGTCGCATCGTCGTCCTCGCACAGAAGCAGGTCCTTGACGCTCGTAAGGCCGATGAGCTTGTGGCCGCGCGTCACGTAGCAGGTGTAGATCGTCTCCTTGTCGATGCCCGTGCGCCGGATGCGCAAAATCGCTTCCTCGACCGTCATATTCGGGCGCAGGGAGACATATTCGGTGGTCATGATCGAGCCGGCGGAATCCTCCGGGTAGCGCAGGATCTCGTTGATCTGCTTGCGCATATCCGGCTCGGCCTGGGTCAGGATGCGCTGCACGACGTTCGCGGGCATTTCCTCCACGATATCGACGGCGTCGTCGACGTAAAGCTCGTCGATGACCTCCTTCAGCTCGGAATCCGAGAAGCCCTGAATCAGAAGCTCCTGCGCCTCCGGCTCCATTTCGACGAACGTTTCGGCGGCCAGCTCCTTCGGCAGAAGCCGGAACAGAAGCGGCAGGCGCGCCTGATCGAGATCGTCAAAAATGGCGGCGATGTCGGCGGGATTCATGGTGCTGAGGATGTCGCGCAGAGAATGATACTTCTTCTCGTCGAGCAGCATGGTCAGGGTCTTTTGCAGGGAAAAATTGCTTTCTGCCATGTCTTGTTCCTCCTAAATGTAAAGAATAGGAAGGTAAAGACACAACGCAGGCACATCAATCGAAGAATGACAGGGGCTGCAAGCACCGGACGCACAAAGGCGGCTGGTGCTCGGGCCGACTTCGGCCTGCGGATGTGCCGCTACTACTTCCTGCGTCCATTTGTTCTTCCCCCTTTTTGTTTCAGAATATCGGGCGCTTTTGAAATCGCCCAACTTATATAATAGGTTGATTTCCCCGGTTTGTCAACCAAAATCCGAACGAATTCCAGTGGAATTTTGACGGATTGTGTGCTATGATAGTTAAAAATCTGACAAGAGGTGTCAATATGGCAACAGAAAAGCTTTATTATCAGGACGCGCATCAGGCAGCGTTTGAAGCGCGCGTTGTATCCTGTCAGCCGGGAAAGCACGGCTATGACGTTGTGTTGGACAGAACCTGCTTTTATCCGGAGGGCGGCGGCCAGCCGGGCGACACCGGCTTTCTGTCCGGTGTCCGCGTGACCGACACGCACGAGCGCGGCGGCGAGATCGTGCATTTCTGTGAGCAGCCGCTTTCCGAAGGGCAGAGCGTCGAGGGCCGGATCGACTATGCGCGCCGGTTCGAATTCATGCAGCTGCATTCCGGCGAGCATATTCTCTCCGGCGTGATACACCGCCGCTTCGGCTATGAAAACGTCGGCTTCCACATGGGCGCGGATTTTGTGACCATTGATTTTTCCGGTATGCTGACGCAGGAGGACCTGTCCGCCGTCGAGGCCGAGGCCAACGAGTGGGTCTGGAAAAACGTCCCGATCGAAATTACATACCCGGATGCCGAGGCGCTGAAGACCATCCCCTACCGCAGCAAGAAGGAGCTGACCGGTCAGGTGCGCATCGTGACCATCCCCGGCGCGGACATCTGCGCCTGTTGTGGGACGCACGTAAGCAGCACCGGGGAAATTGGGCTGATCAAAATTTTCTCCTGCGTGAAATTCCATGACGGCGTGCGGCTGGAAATTCTGTGCGGCAGACGTGCGCTTGCCTATTTGAGCGAAATTGCCGAGCAGAACCGGCGCGTGTCAGGCCTCCTGTCGGCCAAGCCGCTGGAGACAGCTGCCGCCGTGCGTCGGCTTCTGGACGCGGAGGCCGCGCAGAAGCAGCGCGCAGCCGGGCTGGAAGAGGCTGTGTTTGCGCAGAAGGCGCAGGCACTTGCCGGGGCAGGAAACGTCCTGCTGTTTGAGCCTGCGATGAACCCGGACAGCCTGCGGCGGCTGACTGATCTGGTCATGTCGGCCTGCGGGGGTCGTGCGGCTGTTTTTGCCGGCAGCGACGCCGATGGCTATAAATACGCCGTCGGCGAACAGGACGGCGATCTGCGGCAGCTGGTAAAGGAGCTGAACGCGCAGCTGCACGGACGCGGCGGCGGAAAGCCGTTTTTCGCGCAGGGCAGCGTACAGGCAGGCCGGGCGGAGATCGAAGTGTTCTTCGCCGGGCGCTGAGGAGGGAAAGCTATGCTTCAGGATCTGTATCCGCATATGTATCACAATGAAATGTCGTGGAAAGCACCGTCGCCGGATGATATTGCGCTGATTTTTGAGCCGGATCATACAGTTTACTGTAATTTGAGCGGCGAAACGCTCACACTGCCCCAGATGTGTGAGATCCCGGACGGCGGCGAGGCGCAGTACGCCTTTTCCATTGACGAAACGGCATATTATCTCGTCTCCGCTCACCCCGGCGAGACAGACGCGTTCCGCTATGCTCCCTCTTCGTCGCTCCGCGCCATGACGGACGGGACAAGCGCCGCCCTGTTCGCCGCCGCTGCGGGCGAAAGCCTGTACCGCTGGTATGATTCCCAGAAATTCTGCGGCAGATGCGGCGCGCGCATGGAGAAAAGCACGGTCGAGCGCGCCATGGTCTGCCCGCATTGCAAAAACACGGTCTACCCGAAGATTTGCCCGGCTGTGATCGTCGCGGTGCACGACGGCGACCGGCTGCTGCTCACGCGCTATCGCGGACGGCCGTTCAAAAAATATGCCCTCATCGCGGGCTTTAATGAGATCGGTGAGTCAATTGAGGACACGGTGCACCGCGAGGTCATGGAGGAGGCTGGCCTCCGGGTCAAAAACCTCCGCTTTTACAAATCCCAGCCGTGGGTGTTCACGGACACGCTCCTGATGGGCTTCGTCTGTGAGCTGGACGGCAGCGACAGGATCACCGTGCAGGAATCCGAGCTGGCTGAGGCGAGCTGGCACCTGCGCAGCGAGCTGCCGGAGGATCACTCCCACATCAGCCTGACCGGTGAAATGATCGAGCAGTTCCGTCTGGGCCGGTTATAACGCGCAGCGTCCAAAAATAAACAGCTTCCCCCAGCGGCAGTCCGTCGTGGACTGCGCCGCCGGGGGAATTTTTCAGCCCCTGCCGCCGAATTGGCGGCAGGGGCTGATTTGGATTATACCGGGGAATTGCGTCCGAAGAGGCTTACTCGTACAGCGACCAGTTGGGGTCGGAGGTCAGAGCCGTCCAGGTTTCGGAACCCTTGACCGTGTAGGAATGGCTGTTGGTAGCTTCCTGCACGTCGAGGTAGTACCACTTATCGGAGGTGTTGTCGATCCAGGTCTTCATGCCGGGCAGGAATGCGTCGGCGGACTTGGGTGCACGGCCGGTGGCACGGTTGATCATAGCCATGAGTTCAGCACGGGTCACGTTTTTGTCCGGACGGAAGGTGCCGTCGGGATAGCCGTTGATCCAGCCGAGCTTGGCGCAGATCGCGATGGCGTTGGCCGCCCAGTACTTGGCGGACACGTCATTGAAGTAGTTCGCAGCGCCGGTCGTCTCGGAGAACTTAGCGAGCATGGCGGCGAGCTCTGCACGGGTGATGGCTTCATTCGGGCGGAAGTAGCCGTTGGAGCTGTCGGTGATGACACCGGCGTTGTTCAGAGTCGCAACGTAGGTGTTGTACCAGCTGCCGGAAGCGACATCGCGGAAGCCGCTCTTGGTGGAGTAATAGGTCTTGCGGGACGCATCATCCATGAGACGGAAGAGGATCGCGGCCGTCTCAGCGCGGGTGATGTTGCCTGCGGGCTTCACAGTGCCGTCGGGATAACCCTGGACATACGCGAAGTGATCAGAGGTGTTGAGCTTCGGGGTGTTCTTCTTGACGGTGACGCCGGGCAGGACGATCAGGAACCACTTGGCATAGATCGTGATGTCCTCGGTCAGCGGGGTCGAGAAGTCGTAGCGATGTCTGAAGGTCTTGTCGGTGTACCAGCCGTCGAAGATGTAGCCGCCGTTGACGGGATCCTTGGGCTTCGCAACCGTCAGGCCATGGCGAACCGTTTCCGGCGCGATCTTGGAGCCGCCCATGGTGTCGAACGTCAGGGTATGGAAGTCCAGATCGTAGTAGACCGACAGGATGGTGTAGACAGGCTTGCCGTCCACGCCCATGTAGGGCTGGATAGCCGTGCCGGTCAGCTTGCTCAGCGTGCGGTTGACATTGACGTGATGCGTTGCTCTGTAATCCTTGATGACCGCGGTGACGGTGGTGTCCTTCTTGGCGCTCAGGTGCTCGACCTCAGCGTTGGCCAGATCATAGGTGCCGTCGGGCAGCTGCTTGATGTGCAGGACGTCGTAGCGGACATAGATGTCGCCGATCGGGGTGGACGTCAGTTCAAACTTGGCGTAGATGGTCTTGTCTGCTTCCAGAACCGTTGCGAAGTCGTACTTCGCGGTGAATTCGGGGTCGGCATACCAGCCAATGAACGTGTACTTGTCCTTGGTCGGGTCAGTGGGTCTTGCAACTGCATTGCCGTGGCGGACCGTGACCGGGTTGATGGCGGAGCCGCCGTTGGTTTCGAAGGTCAGGGTATGCTCGTCGAGATCATACTTGACATCGATCGTCAGACCCTTTTCGATCTTGATGTTCTGCTTCGTGTCTGCGTTGTTGGTCGGATAGTGAGAGCCGTAGTCCTTCGCGGTCACGGCTGCGAGCGCTTCAAACTTGCCGCTCAGCGTTTCGACCTCAGCGTTTGCCTCGTCATAGGAGCCGTCGGGCAGCTGCTTGATGTGGCGGACGGTGTAGTCGTAGGTGTTGCGGGTGTAGAACAGCTTCAGAACCAGAGAGCCGTCAGCAGCGATGTTGCCGGAGGCAACCGTGTCGGGAACTGTGCTGTCATAGGTGAAATTATCGTAGGACTTTGCGGCTGCGGTCACGGTCGTGTCGGTCGTGCCTTTCAGAGGCTCGGTCGTGTCCAGAGCATAGCTACCATTGAGATTTTCCAGATAATGCTCGACCGTATACGGGGTGTCGGTTCTGGCTTCCCACTGTGCGGTGAAGACCATGTCGTCCTCATCGACGGTGTAGGCTGCACCAGCTGTGAGCACTGCATTGCCGATCTTCCAGCCCTTGAAGTCATAGCCGGGGCGGGTCGGAGCGGCGGGCAGGTTGAAGCTTTCGCCGGAAACAAAGTAGTCGAGATACGCGCCGTAGGCTGCCGTGGGCATACCCGTGACATCGTTGGCACCAGCTTCGAACTTTGCGCCGTAGAGCAGCAGCGAACCGGACAGCTGATAGCCATCTGTATCCTCAGTGGGGTAACCGGCAATGCGGTCATCCACGTCGGACGGCTGATAGAGCCAGCTCCAGTTGATCTTGCTGCCGACCTTGTCGAGGGAAACGCCAGTCTCGGGCACGAGCTTCGTCTGCAGCTCTGCGAGGACATCCAGGAATGCCTCGTCCTCGTCGAAGCCGTAGTACTCGTCCTGCGTGAGCAGCGTGTTGGAAACAAATGTGCCGATGGAGATGAAGCCCTCGGTGTTGTACTTGGTCAGGCCAAGGCGGTTCAGCGTGGCTTCGTTCAGCTCAAGCACGTCGCCGATGGAATCGCCGGTGCGGAGGTATGCGTAGATGTTGTGCGGGGTGACGGTGTACTTGAGCAGAACATTCGTCCAGCCGTTGATCGTATCGTTCGCGCCGAACGTCCACTTGGGGCTGTCCTTCTTGTACCAGTTGGTATTGCCGTCTTCGGCCGTGTCGAGCGTATAGCCAGCGACATCGAGATCGAGGCCGAGGCCGTTCAGGAACTCAACAACGTTGGTGCCATAGGGCGCAGTCGTGGTGTGGAGCTTCGTAAGATCCGTCTTGCCTTCAAAGGACTGGAAGATCACGACCTTCTCTTCGGTCTTGACATTGACCTTGACATAGTGCGTAGCCTGACCGGGCTGATGTTCGCCATAGGTCGTGCAGACGGGGTTCGGCTCGTGATCCTCAAGGATCACAGCGGTGTAGGAAGCGGAAGCCTTCTTGATCTGCTTCGCCTGCTCCACTGCTTCTGCCTTGATGGTGTCGAAATCGATGTTTTCACCATAAAGTCCGGAAACTTTATAGGTATAGAAATCCTCGTTCTGATAGTAAGCCGGTTTGCCGTTCACATACAGCTTGGCAACGACCTTGTAGGTCTTCTTTTCCCACTTCGCAACATAGGTCACAGTCTGCGTGACCGTTGCCGCAACTTCGGGCTCCCAGCCTGCGAAGGTGTAGCCGGTGCGGGTCGGGGTGCCGTTGAACGCGGGGGTCGCGGAATCCTTCCTAAGGTCAGAATAGACCTGATCGGCGAAAACTTCTTCGTTCTCAACGCCGTCGGTGTAGGTGACGGTGTATACCTCCGTCACATGTACGCGGCCCTGCGTCTTGATCTGCCAGCTGCCCCCGACCCAGATCAGCGTGACCGGAACGATCTTCTCATCGTTTTGGATATGTTTCGGGGTCGGGAACGCCTTGTTGAACTCGGCCACATAGGGGTCGGGGTCATAGCTGATGTCGCAAAGCCAGTCGTCCCCGACCTTCTTCGGCTCGCCGACGAAGTAGTCTTTATCGTACTCGCCGAGCAGGCCGTAGGCGCTCGTATGCTGCTGCGCAGCATCTACAACGCACTTGACCTGAACAGCCATTTCAAGCTTTTTCAGCTCGTCAGCCGTCGGGGCTTCGGGCTCGCAGGTGACCTCGATGATCGCGCCGACCGTCCGCAGGCCGTTCACCGGGACAAGCTTCCACTCTGCATCCTTCCAAACCCAGCTCATCGTGGTGACTGCGTTGGGGTCGGTGTCTTCGTGGCCAGGAAAGTCTTTGTTAAATTCTTCTACGTGCTTATCCCGAAGGATCGTAATGGTATACGTCCAGACGCCATTGACCTTCTGAACCGCTGGGTCGGATTCTGTGTAGCGGCCAAACTTCGGCACGTAATTCCGCTCTTTATTCGGCTCGTTCTTGCATATTACCCGAATATACTCCTGCCGGCCGGTAATGATCGGCTTTGTGGGCGGGGTCACTTCATGCGTGGCTTCGATCCGCGGGTTCGCTGCCGGTTTCACCCACGTCTTACTATTTTTATCATAGGTGAGGTTGAACGTGATGGTCTGCGCGGTCGGGGTGTCCTGCACCTTCCAGACCAGATTGCTGGCCTGCTGCACGAACCATGCCGTCCGGACAGTCACCGGGCAGATATATCCGCCCGCGCCATCGCTTGCGACCTCGCCGATCGTATGTTGTGCGTCGGTCGGGTATCCGAGCGGATACTGTACCGTATCATGCGTTCCGGTTGTCGTAACGCAGACAATATCTACAACAACGCCGGTCACGTCGTTTTTCGTGGGCTTGTCGGGCTTGTCGGTGGGTGGGGTCTGCTCGCTGTGCTTAACCTCGATCACACGCAGGCCGTCGTCCAGCTTCCACGTGTTATTCTCGTAGCTGATTACAAGCTCCAGCGTTGTCTGGTTCGCATTGTTGAGCTCATGCGTCTTCGATTTTTCGCTGTTGTACTTTGCGACATACGGCGCGGTCTTGATGGTCACGTCGTATTTCCCCGGCTGATCCAATCTCGCCGTTTTCGTCCAGTTGAACGGCTCGCTCTGCGTGTTGTCAATCAGGTCGTAGTTTTCCGTCCCGCAGCTGGGCGTGCTGACGTCCATTACCTGAATCTTCCCGATAGCGGATTTCAGATCGTCATAGGAGGGAACAGGAATAGGATCGCTCCCTTCCCAAACAGCGTAGACGGTCTTGGGGCTGTTTTCATGTTTAACGTCAATCGTGCCGCCCGGCTGATACTGCGCAGTGGTCGCAGTCGCACTGTCAGCCCAGCCCTTGAAGGTGTAGCCATCTTTGGTCGGGATCGTACCGGGGACGGTAAAGGTAACCCGGTTCACCGTTGGATGCGCTGCCGTACGCGTCTGACTATCCGGCGCACCGGTGCCGCCATTCGCATCATACTTCAGTTCAAAGAATGGCATCCAGACGGCGTAGATGGTCTTGGTCGGATTGTCCTTGGTCAGTACGATCGGATCTCCGCCCGTGTACTTCGCAGTCACAGCATCCGCCTTGTCCGCCCATCCAATGTGATCATAGCCAGAGCGGGTCAGCTTCGCTCTATTAACATTAAACGTGAAGGTAGTCGCCGCCGTGGGCCGATCCGTCACATCCGTGAGCCATGTGCTGTCCGTGCCGTCGTTATACTTATAATACAGATAGTACATGTAGGTCGGAGTGGGGTTGGTTTTCTTCGCGACCAGATAAATCGTATACGTTGTCTGCGTAGCAGTCGTACCGGCGGTGTTGAAGTCAAAAATTGTGGGGTTCTTCTTGGCCTCTTTCGCCCAGCCAACGAATTCATAGCCAGAATCCAGCTGGTCTTTCAGCGCAGGAACGCCGACATTTCTGAACTCGCTGATCAGAATCGAATGATTGACGCCAGAATGGCCTGTGCCATATTGGCATGTATAGGTCTCATTAACAGACACGCCATAGCTATAGCCAATGTTGAACTCATCGCCGACATAAAGAATCTGGTACTTGATTGTTTGTGTTTCATTCGATTCCAGCGCCTGCGGACTGACACCGTCGTCAGCCGCAAAGGCTGACACAGGCAGCATGCCGAGTACCATAATCAGAACCAACAAAAAAGCAACGAATCTCTTTTTCATTCTTTCGGATCTCCTCCTTTTTATTGTTTGTTTCGTGTTGTGGAAACGGATCTATGTTGAAAATGGCTGCGCCATTGGATTTTTTCGATGCTTCGCGCCGGGCGGAGGCTCCTTCGTCCGGCATTCTGGGCACACGTCTTCATTTTTTCTTTATTATAACACATCCTGCCGCAATGCGCAAGGAAAATCAGGAGAAGTTTTCCAAGAATTTATGGGCGCTTTACGCGCCGGACGTCACTGCAGCGCAGGGGCTGCCGGCAGCGCCGTCAGAACCGTGGTCACGCAGCAGAAAGCAAACTGCCGCGCGGAATGAGCAGTATTCTTCATCGTATTCCCCCCAATTGAGGTTCTTTTATTTATTTTACCCTGAATATGACAAAAAAGCAACTGCCTGCCCATCCGCAGCGGACGTTGACAGGAAAGATTTTGGTCATTATAATAGAAGTATCTATAAAGGAGGATACGCTATGAAACGAAGCGAGCAGGATATCCGGTTCCAGTGGGACCTGACGAAGATCTACCCGGACACTGCGGCGTGGGAAGCCGCAATGCAGGAGGCTGAGGCCGCGCTTGCACCGCTGGCCGCAATTCCCGGCACACTCGGCACGTCCAAGGAAGCGTTCAAGAAGGGGCTTGACACCATCTACGCCTCTATGTTCAAAGTTGAGTTGCCTTATACCTATGCGTTTTTGAAGAAGACAGAGGACGGCTCTGTTGCGGAAAATCAGGAAATGGCCGCCCGCGGCGAGAGCCTGATCATCAAGTTCAACGCCGCAATAGCATTCCTGAGTCCCGAGATTCTTGCCATCCCGGCAGAAAAGCTGGACGAGTGGATGCAGGACGAGGCGCTGGCGACCTACCGGCACACGGTAGACGATATCGTCCGTATGCGCGCGCATACACTCGACGCTGCGCGGGAGCAGATGCTGGCGCTGCTGGGCGACGCAGCAGGCACGCCGAAGGCCGCGTTTGAGATGCTGACCGACGTTGATTTGCAGCTGCCGATGGTCAAAAACGAGGCGGGCGAGGAGGTACGCCTCACCGCCGGTACGTTCCCTGTCTTCCGCGAGAGCCGCGACCGCTCCGTGCGCGAGGGTGCGTTCCGCGCCATGTTCGGCACCTACCGGCAGTTCGGCGACGCCATTGCCACGCTCTATGGCGGCTCCGTCAAATTCGACACCTATTTCTCCAATCAGCGCGGCTACGCCTCCGCGTGCGAAGCGGCGCTGGACGGCGGCAACGTGCCCGTGTCCGTCTATGACAGCCTGATCGAGGCCGTGCACGAGAGCCTGCCCTCCATGCGCAAATATCTGGAGTTGCGCCGCCGCGCGTTGAAGCTCGACAAAATCGACGTGTTTGATCTGTATGTCCCCATCGTGGAGGACGTCGACTATCCCATCGCGTTTGAGGACGCGAAGGAGCTGGTCAAGAAGGCGACGCTGCCGCTGGGCGAGGAATACCAGAAGCTGCTGGACCGCGCGTTCGCCGAGCGCTGGGTCGACGTGTATGAGAACGACGGCAAGCAGTCCGGTGCGTTCTCCTGCGGCGTGTTCGGCGTGCATCCGTATGTGCTCATGAACTATGCCGGGACGCTGGGCGACGCGTTCACGCTGGCGCATGAGCTGGGCCACTCCATGCACTCCTGGTTCTCCGATACGACGCAGGATTATGTCAACCACGATTACCGCATCATGGTCGCCGAGGTCGCCTCGACGGTCAACGAGGTCCTGCTGACCAAGTATCTGCTGAAGACCGAGACGGACGAAAAGCGCCGCGCATACATCCTCAACCACTTCCTTGAGAGCTTCCGCACGACGCTCTACCGGCAGACGCTGTTCGCAGAGTTCGAGCGCAAGGCGCACGATCTCTACGCTGCGGGCCAGCCGCTGACGGCCACATCGCTCAACAAGGTCTATCACGATCTCGAAGCCACCTATTATGACGGCATCGGCATCGACGCGGACATCGACCCCGAATGGTCGTATGTCCCCCACTTCTACCGCGCGTTCTACGTCTATCAGTACGCGACCGGCTTCTCCTCTGCCGTGGCCATCGCTGAGCATATCCTGACGACCGGCGACGCAAGCGGCTATCTGAAGTTCCTCACGACCGGCGGCAGCGATTATCCGCTCGAAGAGCTCAAGATCGCAGGCGTCGACCTCACGAAGCCCGACACCGTCCGCAGCGCGCTGCGCGTGTTCGACGAGACGATCGACGAGCTGGCAAAGATCCTGCTGTAACCCGGCATTCCGCGACGTCCCCTGCCATACGCATGGCAGGGGACGTTTTTTGCGCACCGGAGGCGCAGACCGAATCCGGCATTTACAGTCCCGCTTCCTGTGGTACGATGGTCAAAGCAGCGCGGCGCATGGCCGCGTAGGATTGGAGACGAATCGGATGAAGAGCAGAAAACAGGTGCTGAAAAAGCTGTTTCTTTCCACGCTGTATCTCAGCGCGTTTACATTCGGCGGCGGGTATGTGATCGTCACGCAGCACAGCTGGCTCAGTCTGCAGGAGTTCGCCGATCTTGTCGCCATTGCGGAAATGGCCCCGGCCCGATTGCGATCAACGCGGCCACGTTTGTCGGGACAAGGCTTGCGGGCGTACCCGGTGCGCTGACAGCCACGCTCGGCAGTCGTGGCCATGATCGCCTCGGCAGGCGTCCTGATCCTGACGAACGCAGTCTGGGCCGGAGAGGCCGTGACGCTTGCGGACACGAATTGGGCCATGGCGGCGATTTTTGCCGTCTGCCTTGTCCTGCTCCGCAAAACAAAGCTCAGCCCGATCCTCGTCATGCTTCTGGCCGGAGCCGTCAATCTGCTGCCGTCATAGCCGGACGGATGCCCCGGCGGATGTGCGTCATTCCTCCTATATGGGCTTCAGCCCTTTTTCGGCGGCAGACGGCGCAGGAGCAGATATCCGATGAGTCCGAGCACCAGCACGATCCCGGCGGCGATCACGTCTGCCCAATCAAAAATCTGCGGCCCGGCGATGAAAATTTCCGTCGGCCCGTCCGCGCCGCCGATAACGCCGACGGACGCAAAGCCGCGCAGATTCGTGACGGTTTTCAGAAGCCCGGCCAGCAGCGCAAGCACCGCCGCGCCAAGGCAGACGAACCGCAGCGGGCTTTTGCGGAACGCGTAGCCCGGCAGCTGCGCGGTAAGCTCTGCCGCGGCCTGCTTTGCCGGGCCAAGCGCGGCAAAGATCTCCGCATCCGTCTGCCCGGCCTCGCGCCGCTCATTGATCGAGCTGCGCAGGTCGTCCATCACCCGGTCCTTCATTTGCCCCGATAGCGGCAGCCGCCGCCGGACAGCGCGCAGATAGCGCGCAAGCTGTTTTTCATTCATGTCCTGCATCCTCCCCGCAAAAATGGTCCACTGCCGTCCGGAATCCGGCCCAGAGGCCGAGACGGCGTTCATTTTCTTCTCTGCCCTTTTCCGTCGCGGAATAGATCTTCCGCGGAGCCGCACGCCCTGTCTCCTGCTGCCAGACCGCTTCGATCAGCCCGTCGTCCTCCAGCCGGTATAAAATCGGGTAGAGCGTTCCCTCCCTGAGCGTAAACAGCCCGCCGGAGCGGCTGCCGAGCTGCGCGATCAGCTCGTAGCCATAGGTCGGCCCCCGGCAGATCGTCTGCAAAACCAGCAGCTCCAGCACGCCCTTCTTGAGCTGCTGCAAAAAACGTTCTTCCATCCGCACCATCCTTGCATTTCTAAGTATTTTGTATTACTAAACATAAAGTACCACATTTCCCCCAGCTTGTCAAGCAAGACAGCGCAAAAAGTTTCCCTTGAAACCCACACGAATTCCAAGCAGAATGAGAAAGAATACGCCGGACCGCATCGTTCGGATTCCAATTTTTTATATTTTTGCGTCCATCTCTTGGGCGTTCGGATCGCAGTGGTGTTCTCAGGAGCGAAAAATCCAGGCATCATAAGGATGTCTGGATTTTTGTGTTATCTGAAGGCTGCGATATTGCATACCGCTGCCATGCTTGCGCATGGAATTGCCGGGCGATCGAACCCAATGGGTTCGGTCCGACATACGAATCACCAAAAAAGAAACCATCCGGATGGATGGTTTCTTTTTTGGTGACCCGTACGGGAATCGAACCCATATTACCGCCGTGAAAGGGCGGTGTCTTAACCTTTTGACCAACGGGCCTGGTAGCGGCAATCTGACTCGAACAGATGACAACACGGGTATGAACCGGGTGCTCTACCAACTGAGCTATGCCGCCATAGGTTTGTGCTGTTGGCTGAACAGCAAGATGAATTATAAAGGAAAAAGTGTGGTTTGTCAAGTATGATTCTGAGAAAATTCTAAAAAATACTTGTGGGTTTCCATGCGAGGAAAAAGCGGAAGGAGCAGGAAAAGAATGTGGAAGAATCTGGCACTGATCGGGTGCGGCGGAACGATATATGTGATGGTGGAGCTGATTTACCGGGGAAGGAGCCACGGGTGCATGTTTCTGCTGGGCGGGGTCTGCTTCTGGCTGATCGGGCTTCTGGATGAGGTTTTTCCGAACGCGCCGCTGGGGGTGCAGATGGCGCTGGGCGCATGGGGGATTGTCTGCATGGAGTTTCTGACGGGACTGGTGGTGAATCGGTGGCTCCGGCTCGGAGTCTGGGACTACAGTGCGCAGCCGCACAACCTTCTGGGGCAGGTGTGTCTGCCGTTTGCCGCGTGGTGGGCAGTGCTGGCAGGCGCTGCGGTGATTCTGGACGATCTGCTGCGGTTTGCACTGTTCGGGGAAGCGTTTGCGCTGCCGCGGCTATTTTAAGCGGAAACCGGCTCGGCGAGGACGCCGTCTTCAAACAGCGCAGTGATGCGGACGCGGCGGATCTCATTGCGGAGGTTTTCAGCCCGGCAGTAGACCTTGACGTAGTTCATGGTGTGCCCGGTGAAATAACCCTTTTCCGTCTGCTCGAAAAGAACGTCGTGCTCGGTTCCGAGCTGGCGCGCGAGATACGCGCGGTGGAGCGCGGCGGCGGTTTCTCCAGCGACGGCAGCACGGCGCTCTTTTTCGGCCTTTTCGATCTGGTCGGGCATGGACGCGGCAGGCGTGCCCTTGCGGCGGGAGTAGGGGAAGACGTGGACGGCGGCAAGCTCGCAGGTTTGCAGGAAGGAAACGGATTGCGAAAATTCCTGCTCTGTCTCGCCGGGGAAGCCGACAATGAGATCGGTCGTGATCGCACAGCCGGGAAAGTAGCGGTGCAGGAGGCGGACACTCTCAAGATACCGTGCGGCATCATATTTGCGGTTCATGCGCTTTAAGACGGTGTCGCTGCCGCTTTGCAGGCTGAGATGGAACTGCGGGCAGAGATTTTTACAGACGGAAAGGGTTTTGCAGAAGTCTTCGTCGATGGTGCGCGGCTCTAAAGAGCCGAGGCGGATGCGGACCTTGGGTGCAGCCTGACAGATGGCAAGCAGAAGCGCCGACAGGCGGCTGCCATTTTTCCATTCCCAGCCCCAGGAGGAGATTTCGATGCCGTTGACGACGATTTCGCGGTAGCCCTCGCGGGCAAGCTTTTTCGTTTCCTCCACGGCAGCCTCCAACGGCATGGAGCGGACGCGCCCTCTGGCATAGGGGATGATGCAGTAGGTGCAGAAGTTATTGCAGCCGTCTTCGATTTTTAAAAGCGCACGGGTGCGCGCGGCAAGACCGCCGGCGGGCAGCTGCTCGAAGGCGCGGGGGAGATTGCTCGGTGCGACCTTCTCCCAATGGGCATGGTTCTTTTTATCCTGCGCCGCCTGCTCCATCTGCAGGACGAAGGCTTCGCGGTCGGCGGTGCCGACCATGACGTCGACGCCGAGGGCGCGGACCTCGTCCGGCGCGGACTGGGCGTAGCAGCCGCAGACGCCGACGGCAGCGTCCGGATTGAGCTTCTGCGCGCGGCGGATGGCGTTGCGGGTTTTCTTGTCGGAGACGGCGGTGACGGTGCAGGAGTTGACGATATAGCCGTCGCACGGCTCGTCGAATTCACCGAGCGTATGACCATGGGACAGCAACATTTGTTGCATTGCCTGCGTTTCGTATTGGTTGACCTTGCACCCAAGGGTATAAAACGAGAATTTCATAGGTAAAACCACCAAACAAGTTTTTTGCTGACAAAAAATGTTTGTCTTATTTGTGTATAGTCACGACTATCATTTTTGCTTATACTATATATCAGTTTATTCGTTATATCGTTTCTCATATAGCCGTCAGCATCCGAATACAATGGTATTATATCCGACAAAGTCTTGCTTGTACAGTCTGAATCAGGAGGATTTTCCGTGAGAGAGTTTACCGTCATATTTCGCTCCGTGCAGGAGCTTTCCGAGTTTATGGCGCTGGCAAATCAGCAGCCGTTCGACGTGCTGTTCGTGCGTGCAGGCGGTGTGAGCAACGCAAAGTCCATGTTCAGCTGTCTGTCGCTGCAGCTCAATTCGCCGCAGATGGTGCGCATTCTTGCCGACGGTGTGGATGTGTCGGAGTTCTGCGAGAATATGCAGCCGTATCTGGCGCAGGGCGCGACGGCTTAAAAAGATGACAATAGGATAGAGTGGTAAAATTCCCTTCTGTTTCATACGCTTGTACCAAAGCTGAAACGGAGGGGGATTTTTTTATGAGACGATGGGCTGCAGGGCTGGTTCTGGCAGCGATGACGCTGGGGCTGATGGCGCAGACGGGAAGGGCGGCGGAGCTGGAGCTTGCCGCGCCGTCGAGCATTCTGATGGAAAAAACGACGGGCGAGGTATTGTATGAGGACAATGCCGACGAAAAGCTGCGTCCGGCAAGCGTGACGAAGGTGATGACGCTGCTGCTGGTGATGGAGGCGCTTGAAGACGGCAGAATCGGTTGGGACGATATGGTGACGACCTCGGCTGCCGCGGCGGCAAAGGGCGGAAGTCAGATCTATCTGGAGGAAAACGAGCAGCTGCCGCTGACGGAGATGCTCAAGTCGGTGGTGGTTTCGTCGGCAAACGACTGCGCATGCGCGCTGGCAGAGCATATCGCCGGGAGCGAGGCAGCATTTGTACAGAGGATGAACGAGCGGGCGCAGGAGCTGGGTATGGCGAACACGCACTTTGTCAACTGCACGGGGCTGGATGATGGTCCGGACGCGAACGAGCATCTGACGACAGCACGGGATATTGCCATCATGTCAAGGGAGCTTTTGAAGCACGAGAAAATCAAGGAGTATACGACGATCTGGATGGACACGGTCAGAAACGGGGAATTCGGGCTGAGCAATACGAATAAGCTCGTGCGGTTTTATGACGGGACGACGGGACTGAAAACGGGGTATACCTCGGGCGCAGGGTACTGCCTGTCCGCTTCTGCCGAGCGTGGCGGGATGGAACTGATCGCGGTGGTGATGCACTGCAAGACGTCTCCGGACCGGTTTGAGTCGGCAAAGGCGCTACTGAACTACGGATTTGCAAACTATGCGCTGGTAGACCCGATGGAGAATCTGACGATCGAGCCGGTGCCGGTGGTGCTGGGCAGGCAGGAGCTGGTACAGGTGCAGGCGCAGGGCGCGGGGACCATCCTGATTGACAAGGCGCTGGCGGGGGCGGTGACGTGCGCAGTGGAGCTGGATGAGAGCGTGACGGCGCCGGTTTTGAAGGGACAGCAGCTGGGGACGCTTCGGGTGGAAGCGGGTGGACGGTTGCTGCGGGAGATTGCGCTGGCTGCGGCGCAGGAGGTTCCGGCGCTGGGCTTTCCGGATATCTGGAGGATGATGCTGGAGAGAGTCTGCATGGCTGGATAAAATTGTATTTTTACGCAGCCTTTTCTTTTTTCGGCAGGTGTAGTATAATATATTATCTAAGTGTTCAAAAATCTACGCAAACCGGGAAAGAGAGACTGCGATGATCAATGTAGAACTGTCGAGTATCTGGAGCTGTGTGTCGCTGCCGCAGCTGCTGGCATGTGAAAAGGATCTGTTTGACGCGCACCTGCATCTGCGCAGCAACCAGCCGGGTGCGCCGGAGTTTCTGGGCTGGCTCGGGCAGCCGGATGCGGTTACGGCAAAGACGATTCACGCCATCCGGAAGGCGTGCGAGACGATTTCGGGGCAGTGTGATACGCTGGTGGTGGCTGGAAGCGGAGAGGGGTATCTGGCGGCAAAGGCGGGCGTGGAAATGCTCGGCGGCAGATACCGGAATCTGCTCGACAGCCGGATGCGGATTGTATTTACCGGAGACTCGCTGGCAAGCTCGGACTGGATTGCGCTTTGCAGGCTGCTGGAGGGGCGCGAGTTTTGTCTGCTGCTTTTGAGCAGCGAGGGCGCGGAGCTGGAAATGTGTACGGCGTCGCGCGCGCTGCGGTGGCTGATGGAGCGACGGTATGGACAGGGCGCAAAGCAGCGCGTGTATGTCAGCGCGCTGCCGGAAAGCCCGCTTGCGGTGATGGCGAAGGAAGAGGGCTTTACATATCTGCCGATGGCGCAGTGTCTTGCAGGAGGCGTAAGCGCGCTGAATGCGGGGACGCTTCTGGTGCTGGCAGCGGCGGGCATTGACCCGCTGGGTGTATTGGAAGGCGCAGCGGAGGGCTTTTCGCAGTATGATCTGCGGGCGTTTGAAAACCCGGTGTGGATGTATGCGGGTGCGCGGTACGCGCTGACACAGAAGGGGCGCTCGGCGGAAATTTTAGGCTGCTTTACGCCGGACTTTGGAGCCTTCGGCGCGTGGTGGCAGCAGTATTTTCTGCGGCATACCTGCCGCGAGGGCGCGGGTGCAATGCCGGTCTATCTGCCGCTTCCCAGCGCGCTGGATGCGATGGATACGGTGGCGCAGGGAAAGGATCAGCGTGTGTTTGAGACGCTGCTGCAGGTTCCGGAGCGGTGCTTTCAGAAGGTCAACATTGAGATGGACTGGAAGGACTATGACGGGCTGGGCTTTCTGGCGGGAAAGACGCTGCTCGACGCGCAGGAAGGAAGCTTCCAGGCGGTCTTGCAGGCACACACGGATCTGGACGTGCCGGTGATTCAGGTGTCGATGCAGACGCTCGACGCGGCTGGTGTGGGTGAGCTGTTCTACTTCTTTGAGCTGGCTGGCGCAATCAGCGCGTGCGCGTGCGGTGTGGACCCGTTTGACGGCGCCTGTGCGGGCGCGAGCCGGGCGCTGGCAAAGCAGCTGCTCGGCGGGTGAGGGCGGCTATTCAAGAAAAGTTTACGAAGTTTGACGGGTTCTGCGCTTGTCTTTCCAGGCAAAACCTGATAGAATGAAACCAACCATATAAGACGCTGCGCCTTTGGCTGCGGCGAGTGCAAAAGGAGGAATGCCCTATGGTTAATATTGTGATGGGCCCCGAGGGTTCCGGAAAAACCAAGCTGCTGATCGACGCCATTTCGCGTGCGCTCAAGACCGAGTCCGGCAGCATGGTGTGCATTGAAAAAGGACATACGCTGCGCTATGACGTGGACCACCGTGTCCGTCTGATCGACGCAAGCGAGTATTCGATCAAGAGCTATACGCTGCTGCAGGGCTTTATCAGCGGCCTGCATGCGGGTAATTTTGATATTACGCACGTTTTTATCGACAATCTGTACAGCTTGTCGAAGTCGAAGGACCCGGTTGAGACGGAGAACTTCCTCGACTGGTGCAATCTGTTCTCGGCGGAAAACAAGGTGGCGTTTACGTTCACCATTGCCGATGATCCCAGCAATCCGCCGGAGTATATCGCACGTTATATGGACTGAGATTTATGAATTTGATTCGCCAAAGTATGAATTATATAAAAAGATAAATTTCCAGCAAGATGGAATATTAAGGAGACAATACTTTCACGATGGAAAGTGGTGGGATTCATATATTTTATCGTTGTTAAAAGATGAATTTAAAGGAGAGTAAGAATGGCTGATTTATGTTTGGGAACAGTTCAATTTGGAATGAAATACGGAATTAATAATAGACAGGGACAACCATCTATGAATGATTCAGTAGAAATGATTAAGTATGCGGTTGACAATGGAGTCAAATATATTGATACCGCACGTGCATACGGAGATGCTGAACTTGTTATAGGAGAATATAATAAGATATATGGTGTACCTAAAGATATCAAAATTATTTCAAAATTAAGACCAAACATAATTGAAGCAGACACAAAAGATGTTAATCCCTTAATTAGAGACGAGTTTGAATCGTCTCTAAAAAGGATGGGGGTTGATAAGCTAAATGGATATTTGCTACACACACCGGAATATATTTATAATCAAAATATTTTAGATGCACTTCTGAATTTGAAGGAAGAAAAAATGGTAGAAAATATAGGTGTATCTATTTATGATTTAAAAGAAGGCGAGCAGGCGATTAAAACAGGAATTATTGATTACATTCAGCTTCCGTATAGTTATCTTGACCAAAGAGGAATAAGAACAGGATTTATTAAAAAAGCCAAAGAACATGGAATTAAGATATTTACAAGAAGTGCTTTTCTGCAGGGGTTAGTAATGATGGAAAAATCGAGAATTCCACAATATTTAGCTCCGGCAATTTGTAATATCGAGAAGTTTGAACTCATTACAAAAGAATTTAATGAGGATATTATTAATGCAATAATTCATTTTGTGACGGATGAGGCAGATATAGATTATTTGGTTTTTGGGGTAGATAATATTGAACAATTGAAAGAGGATATGGATGCATACAGAAATAAAAAAATAAATACTTTATTAATTGAGCAGGTAAAACAGCACATAAATATGCTGGAAGACAATATTATTTTTCCAAGTTTGTGGTCAAATGGTAAAAAAGCAGAATGAAAATCAACTATAAGTGAGGATGAATTTATGCTACAAATAAGTACAAAAAAAGTAACTATGTAATTATTTGCGTGAAAAAAGTATTGAATATATATATAGTGCGAGATATAAACTATTTTACATATTGTTAATGCTAGAAAAACTGAAATTTAGAACATATAAGATTGAATCTATTTGGGTATTAGAATGGGATATGATAGTGAGATAGATTCAAAATAATTTGTAAGAAAATAATGGTTTATAAGTGGAGGAATTTGAATGGAATTAATCAGTATTGTTGTACCAATTTATAATGTTTCAGAATATTTACCAGAGTGTATTGAAAGTATATTGAATCAGACATACTCAGATATAGAAGTAATATTGGTTAATGACGGCTCCACAGATGGAAGTGGTGCAATATGTGAAGCATATGCAAAAAAAGATTCAAGAATAAAAGTGATAACTCAAAAGAATTGTGGACTCACAGTAACTAGAAGAAATGGAGTTATGTCAGCTGAAGGCAGGTATATTGGCTTTGTTGA
>ERZ773192.1660-NODE-1660-length-21338-cov-3.526054_pt1 | contig 21338 bp, 18 predicted proteins | sample MGYA00581010_ERZ773192 | MGnify/ENA primary metagenome ERZ773192 (study PRJEB29015, sample SAMEA2737741) | human gut metagenome | biome: human gut; feature: human-associated habitat; material: faeces | place: China | collected 2012 ...
TCAGCGGGAAGAACGGGAAACTCCACCTTCCCGCTGTACTTTTCGATCATTTCGGCAAGAAAGCCGACGCACCGCTCAAAGGCGGCGTTCTGTTCAGGCGTTCTTTTGAGCAAAGCCATGATTCCTCCAATAACCGGCATGATGCCGGTTGCATTACCGACGAAACAATGCAAATCCTGTTGCTTTGCGACCGAGACCGGAGCTCCGTAGAAGGATTTACAGGGTAGATGGTTGATAGGTGGTGGGCGCATAAAAGGTTCAGTGCTCCTTTCTTGCTCTTGCAGATATGCGAATCTACTGCGTACATACGTACATGTGTACAAGCCCAATGTATGTGTGTGTATGTATGTACACAGAGAATCGCGGAAATTCTCACTTATAGGGAATTTCAGATAAACGGGTTAACGTCCGAATAATCGCGCTGCCATCCGTCTGCCGTCCTGAGTGGGAGCCTTAGCACCGGCTCAATGCCGGTAAAGCCCCACACGCGGCGGCCGACGAGGTTCGTCAGATTGTTGGAGTGTTCGATGCTGTACTTCTTCTGGTTGGCAATCAGGAACTCTGAGAAGCTCCGGTTTTTGAGCGGCGAGAAGCCGTTCTCCCGGCACCATACGGTGTAGATTTCATAAAGCTCCTGCGAGCCAACCTTCCCTTCGGGCGTGAGCTGGATATAATCCCCGGCTTCCATAAAGAGCAGCACGTTATTGGCGTCCTGCTTAACCGCTTCCCGGTTGGAACGAGCGCGGGCGCTTTCGGTGAAGCGGAAATGATTCGCCACAAGGCGCTTCAGTCCTTTAAAGGCCCAGAGGAAGATGCCTTCCAGCTCGCGGCACATTTTCTCCGCGATGTCGGGGTCATCCACCCGGTCTGGCGGGCGCTCCCTGGTGGTCAGAATCAGCTGGCGGCGATAGAAGCCGTTGCTGCGGTCATAGAGGGATTGGAGATCGCCATTGCTGAATGACAGCAGCCGGGCGAACATCCAGCCCTGATAGCTCTGCTTGCCCTTCTTTTCCAGATCCATGCGGCCCTGTGCGGTGACCAGCGACTTGACGTAGTTGGTCTGACGCAGGGCTTCCATGCGCATGTCATCGTCGATCAGCAAATGGATGTGCTCCAGATCGGCGCGGGCAAAGCGGTTTTCGGACACCTTGCCCACGCTGCCGTCCTTGGCGTTGCACCCAAACAGATGGGACAGAACGGTGCCGATCTGCGACTTGCCCTCGCCACCGCTGCCCTTGATGACCATCATGCGCTGTCCCTTGTTGCTGGGAATCAGGCAGTAGCCGATGTATTCCTGTAGGGTGGGAATGTCATCTTCATACAGAAGGCCATGAAGAAAGCCCAGCCACGTTTCTGGGCTGGGTGCAGAGGGATTGTAGGCCACCGGAAAACGGCTGCGCACGATTCTGTCCTTAGCTGTGGAGAACGAGCCATCCAGAAACAGCGTGCCGTTCGCCACGTGAATCCGGTCGGTCTGCGGCGGGAAATCATCGATATGCGCTGTGATTTTCAGCAGCTCGATGATGTTGGATATCTTCTTCGGAACGCTGGTGGACGCATACGGCTCGATGATCTGGTAGATTTCCGTCTTGAGCGGCGCTACGTCGGTCATGCGTCCTTCCGGCGTAAAGAAGCTGTTTTCGGTGTAGAGCAGCTTGTGCGAAGCCAGAAACTCCCGGCAGAACGCCGCTTCATTGATGCTCTGCCCGTCGTACCAGGGCGGGAACTGATCAGGCCGCAAACGCTTTGTCATGCGCATCCACCTCCTCTTTATGTGCTGCGTTCCAGCGCTCAATGCTGCGGATGGTACCGTCGCCGAGCAGGGAGTCGGCGGTGTCTTTGCGGATAACACTGTCTGCATCGTACAGACAGCCGATCATATAGGACACCTGCGGTAGCGCATGGCTGGCGGATATGAGGCGGTCGTCCCATTCCTCCGATGGATGAACAGGAGCAAATCGTTGCTGACGATTTTTCAGGAGCCGTTCATATTCGATCAGCACGGAGGCGCAGTGCCCTTCCCGTTCCCGCTGGGATTCCTCCTGCCGGATACGGGGAAGCGCAACGGCAGCGGATACCGGCGTGTTGGGGTCGATGCCGAAATCCGTTGCCAGCTTGCGCGCTGCATCGAAGGGAGATAAATCGAACAGTTGGGCGGTGAAGTCGATCACGTCGCCGGTGGAGTGACAGCCGAAACAGTAGAAATAGGTTTTATTGATTTTCATGGAGGGCGTCTTGTCTGAATGGAACGGGCAGCGGCACATGCCGTTTTGCCCGATCCTGACGCCGTAGTGTGCAGCCGCCTGTGGGACGGTTACGCGGGCCTTGAGGGTATCGTAAATTCTCGTATCATTCACTTCCTTGTATTTGTCGGTAAAAAAGGTATAGGGTCATCGGTCGTTCTCCCATGCTTTGCTCCAATTGCGTTCGTGGGCGCTGCGCTGGGGCAGCAGCCGGTCAATTTCATCCGCGCCAAGTGTCCGGGTTAGCTTGTCCAGTTTGGAAGCCTTCTCCTGCAAGGCCTCGCTGATTTCCGCTTTTCGCTTCCAGTAGGCGGTTTCTCTGAGCATGTCGGTGTTCTTCTGGCGCTCGTTGACCAGCAGGGCATAGACCTCTCTCAGCTTGCGGACGAGCTTCTTGATAACTGGGAGAGCTTTGCTTGCGCGGTAGCTCCTGGCGGTTTCCAGCATCCCGGTGTCGGGCAGAAGCTCGTCTGCGGAACCCAGGCTTTGTACGAATGCTTTGACCTCTTTGTCGCTCTTTGCAAGTGCATCTATCTTCTTTTTTGCAGCTTCGACGTCACGCTCAGCCTCCTCCCGGTTTGCCTGTGCCAGACGCACGGCCTGTTCGGCGCTTTGCTGTTGCGCCATGAGGGTGTCGAGGGCTTCCTGCTCCTTCATGACCTTGAATTGCACGGTGGTTAGGTGCTCCTCGGTGCTGCCGCGTTCGCCGCGCTCCACGTCGGTATAGCCCGCCGAGAACATGGCATCGTGGTATTGATCCTGCAAAACGCTGTAGGATTTTTTCAAAACGATCTTGCCGGTTTTCGTGCGCATGGGCTCTCCGAATTCATTCAGCACGGGCCGGGACTGCCACTTCTTGCTGTGGCTGACCTGCATGATGGTCTCTTTGACGGTGCCAATCAGCGCCGGGTCCTTGCAGTGCTTCGACCACAGAATTTGCTTTTCGACGACGGGCACATAGACCACGTGGAGATGATAGTGCCATACGTCGTAGCCGAGGGCCTTGCTCATGCCCTGATTGCGTTCGTCGGCGTGCATCACGGCAGAGAGAATGTACTGCTCGCCGCCGACAATATCGACGGCGGCCCGGTATGCCTCGGCGTAGAACGCCTTGGCGTATTCGTAGCCGCCGTGATTGTGGAAATACGCGGAGTTGACATCGAAGACCAGCTCTCCGTAGTGAACGGCGTCCTGCTTGAGACCCCGGGTAGAGATGGTGCCGTCCTGCTCCATCTGCCGGAACATCTCCTGATAGCTGCCGGAAGGCTCCTTGAAGTGGATGTTCAGATGACTGCGTTCGGGGACAATATCCTCGTTCCGGTAGCAGGTTTTCTGGCGTTCGTTGTGGGCTTCAGCGTCGGCGATATTGCTTTCGGTTCGGGGCTGGTTGCGGACGGTGGTGCGATCCACGCCATCGTTTCTTGCCATGGAAGCACCTCCTTTCTTTCGTGGGTGTGATGATGGTTCGTTTGGGGCACGGGGTGACGGGGGCGCGGCACTTTTTGCGAAAGTGTAACTACCCACTATGACACTTTCTGTCTTCCTGCGGAATCCAGCAAAGTGCCGTGGGCCAGAGCGCTCCGCCTCTGGACACCGGGCAAGGGGCGCTGCCCTCTGCACACCCGGCAGGCGCTGCCGCCCTGCACCCGGCTCAAAGACAGGAAGCCATGCTTTTGACGGCATGGCTTCCTGCTTTGCGGGGTTGGTGCATGGTGGTGCGTTCTGGTGCCAAAGGTATCGCGCGATACGAAGCTGGAGATGGAATTGTAGTGCGTATGAGCACCAAAGAGCATCAGCAACCGAAGCTGTCCAGCGCATCGTCGAGATCATCGTCGTCAGGCTCGTCATCCTGAGCGGGATGAGATAGGGGAATCTCTGCGGGAGTAGCAGTTTTTAGGGCTTGCAGCAGATCGCCAAGCTGTACAGGCGCAGCCGCCAGCTCCTCCCGGACGATGGAGCGGATCGTCTCCTGCAGGCTTTCGTCCGTGGGTGACTTGCCATAATAGGCATTGATCGCCGGAACGATCAGTGCGCTGTAGGACACGCCGCGCTCCGCATGAAGCTGACGCAGCAACGCAGCGGCTTGCCTGCTGGCAGGTTTGTCCGGATCAAGCCGGAGAGTTGTGCGGAACATCTGGCTCATCCAGCAATGCCCTCGCGCCTGAGACGCCGCTCCGCAAGGTATTCGTAGCCCTCGGCATTGGCGTGGATGTTGTCGATGATGGTCACGCGGTCATGCTCATACTCGCCGAAGTGGCGCAGCAGGCATCCGCCGCCGCCCACAACCCACAGCCGCATGGTCTGCGGGTCGTATTCGTGCTCGCGCAGCCTGCGCATGATCTCTGCTGCATAACCCGCAGCGACTTCACGGATGGTTTCCGCATAGTCGCGCCCAATATCGGCGTCGCCGTTTCGGAGCACCTCGTCGATGACAGCATCCGGCACGGTACGGCCGAAGCGCTGCGTCAGGGCTTCGCGCGCCCGCAGCATATACTGATAGGTGCCGTACTTCTCCGTGAAGCACTGGTCCATGACGGCACGCCTGTCCTGAATGGTCATGATGTTCATGGTGCCGTTGCCGATGTCGCAGAGCATGTTCACGCCCTTGAACTGCCTGAGCATGGGCACGATAGCGGAAAAGCCCTGCGCGTACACGTCCGCACCAACGATATCGACGCGGTATTCGGTACCGCGCCAGATGAAATCCACATGATTGTTTTGGAGCAGGTAGGCCCGGAAGCTCTCACGCTGGGATTCCACCCAAGTCAGGGGCAGACCGGCGGCGATGTACACGCGGGCTTCGGTCATCCTGTTCTTCCACAGCTCCTGACCGATGCCGGCGAGCGTCAGGAGGTAATGATCCGGGTTGCTGACCTTGTCCGGGGTGAACTCCCGGTGCCCGCTGCCGATGACGTGGTATTTGCTGTCGTAAACCAGCAGGTCCTGCGCGTGGACGGGCTCGTGGTCGAAGGTCAGGACGCTGGCGGGGAAGATACCGCTGGCGGTTTTCAGGTTGCCGTAGCCATTGTCAATTCCGATGATTTGCATGTTCTTAAGCTGTTTCATAATGTACCTCTCTTTCAGTTTTTTAGAGTAAAGGTTATGCTTCTTATTTGGAATTCTATTGTATGGGTGTCCCTTGCCTGTTCCCGGCTAGAAACCTTGTTTGGCTCACAGTCAGTCCTGAAGAGGCGCTTGCTTCCGGGGAAGGTGCTTGCCAGGGGGGACGCGGGGGTAACCGGAAGGTCATGGCGGTATATCGGGCAAAGGGCTTCGGGACGGGTTGTCAAGGTTCTGTGTTCTGTGGAACGCAGACAGTATACCTGACAAATCCCATGCTTTGGCCTATGTCCGAAACGATGGAAAACCCGCAAAAATCCCTGTCTTTCCACGCTTATGGAAATGTGGTATGATAGGGTTGAAACTGGTTATGGAGGCTGGAAAATGTACGTTCAACTGACAATGGCCGAGCGTCTGAAGGACCTTCGTGTGATCGATAAGAAGCTGACGCTGGAACAGATGGCGGAGCAGACCGGATTATCGAAGTTTGCACTTGGCAAATATGAGAACGAGGATTGCGGCGACATCAATCACTACGCCATCCAGAAGCCGGCAAAGTTCTATGGCGTATCCACCGATTATCTTCTGGGCTTGACAGAACAGAAAAATCACTCAGAGGTGGACGTGGCATCCCTGCATCTGAGTGATGAAGTATTGGAGCTGTTTCGCAGTGGGAAGATCAATAATCGCCTGTTCTGTGAAATGATGACGCACCCCAGATTCCGCCAGCTGATGGCAGACATGGAGATCGTCGTAGATCGCATCGCGGATATGCGAATTCAGGATGTGAACACGGTACTGGAAGCGGCGCGCCAGAAGGTCATGAAGGAATATGCGCCTGATGAGATGGATGTTTATATGCGCACGCTTGAGGTGGCGCAAATCAATGAGACGGATTACTTTTCGCATATCATTCATGAGGATATGGATGATGCAAAGAAAGCCGAGTTTTGAGGCGGCATGCATCCTCAATGAACGTATGGAGCCTGCAACCTTGCATATCGGGGATAAACAGTAGGAATGTCACCATCATAGTTTCCTGATATTTCTTAATAAAACCAAACCACCAGTCTCTAAATTGATTCTTCAGACAATCTCCAAACACCGTACAACCCAACTCCAAAGCGCAGAGGTATACTCGGTGCATCCCCAATGAAAGGGGGAAAAAGGAGGTTGTACGATGAAAAGAGTATTTTGTGTGTCTCTGTTTGCTTTGATGCTGGTGTGCCTGCTTTGTGCATCTGCGCTGGCGCAGACGACTGGCATCGCCATGGGCGGCAAGGTGTACACGTTCACGGGCGGCGAGGGAACCTATCAGGCCGATGGAAAGACGTTTATCATCGGCGCGGATGCCGTCATCGTTCAGGAGCCGGGGTTCCCGGACCGTACGCTGGAGCTTGCTCGGACGCAAGACACAGCAATCTTGCTGGATGGACGGGATGGGCATCCTGCCGCTGCCGGGCAGGAAACGGACGATTCCACAGTCATCTGCGAAGGTACAGCAGCATACGAGGCTGCGGAGGCCATTGCGGTGTATACGCAATACTCCTATTCGTATCCAGAGAATGATGAAGCCTGGGCCAGGCGCTTTGAGCCGTATGCGGAATACGGCTTGCGCTGCGACCCGGAAAGCCGGACGCTCATGTATCAGGGGCAGCGGGTGCGCTCCTTCACGGACGCCTACCCGGTGAGCGGCGGCGTGTGCACGATCATCGAATTTACGGACGAGCAGGGAACCATCGACCTGCGAACCGAGCGCGACCAGACCCGGCTGATTCGCCATGCGGACGGCTCGCTCAGCCCGGAGGGCCTGCTCACAGGAATCCGTGCGCTGACCGGGGAGGAATCCGCCGCGCGAAGCCAAGGCGGGAGCACATCCCAAACGACCGCCACCTCAGAGGGCGAAATGACTGCTGCCGAAAAGCAGGCCTTCTTCGCGCCCTACGCGGCATTTGGCCTGTGCTACGATGCGGCGAGCGATGAGATGGTCTTTCAGGGACAGCGTGTGCGCCGGTTTCTGGACATTCGCCAGAGCAATGGCGAACCGCTTGACAGCGGACGCTTCCATGGCAGCATGACGAGCATAGTCTGCTGCGATGACGATCAGGGAGAGGTCGATGTTGAGGTCATTCGGGATTATGCCAAACCGGACGCAAACGGCGATGGCGCTTTGATCGGCATGATGGCAGAAAGAGTGCGATAAATGCGAAACCTGCGAAGGGGCAATGGCTCTTTCGCAGGTTTGTGAATATTTCGGGAAATTCAGAAGAAATCCAAAAAGATATGCTATACTGTCCTGTATAAGGAGGCGCAGGACATGTACCGTATTCTCATCGTTGAAGATGATTTTGATATTTCGGAACTGCTTCAATCCTGGCTGACCGAAGCCGGGTATCAGACCGCCGGGGCGGAGGATGGACTGAAAGCGCTGGAGGTTTTTGAAAGCGGGCAATTTGACTTGGTGCTGCTCGACCTGATGCTGCCGAGACTGGACGGCTTTGGCGTATGCGAATGGATTCGTAAAAGATCGGATGTCCCGATCGTGATGCTGACCGCGCTGGACGGCGAGGACGAGCAGCTACGCGGCTACGATCTGCGGATTGACGATTACGTCCCCAAGCCGTTCTCCATGCCCGTGCTGCTGCGTAAAATCGGTGCGATTCTCCGGCGATGCCGGGGCGAGGATCGCCCCGGCGCCAATCTGCTGCGCTACCGCGACCTGACGCTCGATCTGGACGCCTATACCGTCATGCGCGGCGACCGGATGCTGGAGCTGACCAACCGCGAGTTCGAATGCCTGCGGGAGCTGCTGCAAAACCAGGGGCGCGTGATGACCTACCAGATGCTTGTCAGCCGCATCTGGAATTACGACTATCTGGGCGACGATCGCGTGATTTACAGCCATATCAAGAATCTGCGCCGCAAGCTGGGCGCGGATTACATCCGGACGGTCAGAGGGGTGGGCTATCGTGTGGACAAGGATTAAGCACAGCCTGACGCTTCGCATCTTTCTGATGACCTGCGGCCTGATGATCGCCGTCTGCGCTGCCACCTATGGCGCGATTGCTTATCTGACGCCGCTCACCTATACGAGCATTTTGCAGGAAGAGCTCGACCAAAAGACCGAAGCGCTCCTGACCGCGCTGTCCGGGAGGGAGCCGTCTGCGTGCGACGAGCTGCTTTCCACCTTTTGCAGGGAGACGGGCGCAGCGCTCCGCCTGTCAGACGAATATGGGCGAACCCTGTACGATACGATTTCGTCTGAGGCTTATCTTGTGGAAGGCACCGCAGGGCGTGTGGCGATCACCACGGAAGACAGTGAAACGCTTGAACAGGATGCGGTTATGCAGGCCACGGAGACCGAAGACGCGACCGGCACAGCGGAGAGCGTCATCCATCAGATCACCGTCACCGATGCGTACCTGCCCGCCGATGAAGCACGGACTTTTTTCTTCCGGGATGGAACGATGGGGTATTTGCTGGTCGTCGACGGGAAAAAGGCCGTCAATCAGGCGTCGGAGGCCATGAAGAAGACACTGCCGTTTCTCGCGCTGCTGATTCTTGGTGTCTCGCTGCTGACCTCGTTCTTCTACGCCAGATGGATTACCCGGCCCATTGTGGACATCAGCCATATCGCCGCACGCATCGCTGGGCTTAATTTCAGTTCCCGCTGGGCACAGCATCGCACGGATGAAATCGGAGCTCTGGGCGACAGCCTGAACACGCTTTCCGACAATCTTTCCGACGCGCTGACGGAGCTGAAAACCGCCAATGAACGCCTGCAGCAGGATATGGAGCGCGAACGGGACATGGAGCGTCAGCGCTCCGCGTTCTTTTCAGCGGCTTCGCACGAGCTGAAAACACCGGTGACGATCCTCAAGGGGCAGCTGAGCGGTATGCTGGCGCAAATCGGCGTATACCGGGACCGGGACAAGTACCTGGCACGGGCGCTTCAGGTGACCGGCAGGATGGAAAGCCTCATCAAGGAAATTCTGATCATCAGCCGAATCGAAGCCGGCAGCTTTGTCCTCAAAACGGATACGGTCAATCTGAGCGAGCTGATCGAGCGGCAGCTGGAGCTGGATGAAGAGCTGCTTGCGCAAAAGGCGCTGCACATTGAAAAGCACATGGCTTCGACGTGACAATCCGGGGAAACCAGGATCTCCTGACCAATGCGCTGGATAATGTTCTGATGAACGCCATCCTCTACTCCCCGCAGGGTGCTAGCATCCGCATTTTGCTGGATGCGCATACGATGACGATTGAAAACACGGGTGTCTCCATCCCGGAAGAAGCTCTGCCTCAGCTCTTCACGCCGTTTTACCGTGTGGAGCAGTCCCGCAGCCGTCAGTCTGGCGGAAGCGGACTGGGGCTGTATCTGGTCAGGCTGATTCTCGAGCTGCACAATGCCTCCTGTGACATGAGGAATTCGGAAGAGGGCGTCGTGTTTTCGGCGCGGTTTACTTGATTTCCGACAGGAATTGTATGAACTGCATGGCCGCTGCTTTCCAACAATTAGTGCGAAGAATGTGTGGTTGCCTTTACAATGTGTTCATAAAGCTCCTTTTAGCAGCCTATTGGCGTGATCAAAGCCAATAGGCTGCGGTCTTGTCGAGAAACTGCTTCCGTTCCTTCCAGTCCGGCATCAGCATCGTGAGAAAGGCGTAGAACTGGCGGGAGTGGTTGGGGTGAACCAGATGGCAAAGTTCGTGCATGACGACGTATTCTATACAGTGCCTTGGCGCTTCGAGAAGGCGCTTGTTCAACGTGATGATCCCCTTCTTCGCCAGACAGGAGCCCCAGCGGGTTTCCATGTCTCGGATTCTCAGAGAAGGCTTCTGTACGCCATATTTTTGAAACAACGGATATAGCGCATCCATCACGTCGCCAAATACCGTTTTGCACTGCTGGTCGAGAAATTTGTTGACGATACGCCGCTTCTTTTCTGTATCAGAGAGATCCCGAACGCCCAAATGAATATAGACGCCGTCCGCTGAAATGGAATCCTTTGCGGCTTGCATGACCTGCAGGCGCAGACCTCGCCCCAGAATGTTGAATGTTTCGCCGCTGACATACTGCTTCGGCTGAGGTCTGTATTGAGCCATCTCATGGAAGTGGTCAAGGGCTTTCAGAATATACGGGGTCTTGCTGACAACAAAAGCGTCGATTTCCTCGCAGGGGACGCCCGGATCTGCTGAAACCCACACGCTGCCATCCTTCCGAATTCTCAGATTGAGGTTTCTGACCGGCTTTCTTTCAAGGTTATACAGGATTTCGTGCCCCTCGGCGGTTATTGTTTGTTGGCTGATGATGTCCATCGCTCAGAACCTCCGCAGGGCAACGGTCTTGACGTTGTCGATGATCTTGTCGATGAGGTCGAAGGAGAGCTTCAGACCGCGCTCTTTTTCGTATTTATAGAACAGATCGTCGATGTCCTGCGAAATGCGGTCGTGGATGGTCTTGTTGTTCGTCCAGTCCACCTGACTGTGGGAGGCGACGATTTTTGTGATCTCCTCGGAAACCTCTGCAACGAAATCGGGTGTAATCCGTTCGTCCTCCACCTCGTCAAAGAGTGCGGTCAGCACGCCGAAAAAGGCCTGTGCGTGAACGTTGGTCTTGATGCGCGCCGGATAGCTGACGGTGCTCTTGCCGGCGTAGTAATCCTCCATGATGGTGCGCATCTTGGCAAGATACTCGGCTTCGGAAATGACTTTCTCCCTGTAAAGCGCCAGGGCATCCCTGATCCGCTTGGAGAAGCTGTCGTAATACGCGGGATTCTCGTCGCGCTTTTCACTGATGCTTTTGGTCATCCGGCTGGCAATTGCATCGGCTTTGGAACGCAAAGAGCCCAGCTCTTCAAGCTCCTTTTCAAAGTCGTCTTTGTTCAGGATGTCGATGGGACTTGTGATCTTCTTCAGCCCGGCGACAGACAGATGCGTGTCGAGCAGATTCTGCATCAGCGGTTCATACTCGGCGTTGTCGATGGCGTCGCAGTATTGGAGCTTGACGCTGCGGCGAATCTTTGAAAAGAAGATGAACGTGTCCTGATACTTCTGCCGTTCCTCCTTGCTCAGCGTGTTGTATGCCTGCTCCGCATTCAGTACCAGATTCAGCGCCCGGCCGAAGGCACAGAGCAGGGTATAGAAATCCTGACGCACCTTATCATCGGCGAGGAACACCTCGACGGCTTCTGTGTCGCTGATGCTGCCCACCGGGGCAAAGAGCTCTACCAGCTGCGTATAGGCGCTGCGGAGATTCCCGATGGCAGACATCACATCGACCACGACGCCCTTCAGATCGCCGCCGTCGAAGTTCTCCAGACCAGCGCCACTGTACATGTCCATGGCGGTGTCGAGCTTTTCAATCAGGCCGCGGTAATCGACTATCAGGCCGTAGTCCTTGCCCTCGTGCAGGCGGTTTGTCCTCGCGATGGCCTGCAAAAGGCCGTGCTCCTTGAGCTCCTTGTCGATGTAGAGCACCTGACACAGCGGCGCGTCGAAGCCGGTGAGCAGCTTGCTGCACACGATCAGGATATCGATTTCACCATCGCAGAACCTGTTCTTGATGGCTTCCTCGTAGCGGTCGGCATCCCCATACTGCCGCATCATTTTTCTCCAGAAGGAAACAACCAGGTCGTCCGCTCCCTCGTCGGCATCGTCAACGCCTTCGCGCATGTCGGGCGGCGAGATGACGACGGCGCAGCTCAGGTCACCGAACTGCTCAAAGCACTGCAGATAGCGGATTGCGTCGCGCTTGTAGTTGGTCGCGAGCATGGCCTTGAAGCCGGTATCCTTGTAGCCCTCGATGAAGTGCTCGCTGATGTCCAGAGCGATGCGCTTGATGCGCGCGTCGGTGGAAGTCAGGCGGCGGATGCTGCTCCACTTTTTGCGCAGATCCTCCCGCTGCGCCTCCGTCAGGCGGCGGGTGGTTTGCTTAAACCAGAGGTCGATATTTTCTTCGTCCACCTTTTGCTCGACAAAGCGCCCCTCATAGATCAGGGGGACAATCGCGCCATCCTCCACGCCGTCCCGGATGGTGTACTTGTGAATCAGCCTGCCGAACCGGGCCATGGTGTTCTTTTCGCTTTTCATCAGCGGCGTGCCGGTGAAGCCGATGTAGCAGGCGTTGGGGAATACGCTGCGCATCCGGGTCGCCATGAGGCCGTAGTTGGAGCGGTGGCTTTCGTCCACGAGCACGAAGATGTCGCGGGAGGGGTTTTTGACCTCCTGCCGCTCGACGGTGTTGAACTTGTTGATGATGCTGGTGATGACGTCCGCCCGGGCGCTGTTTACCAGCTCCACCAGATGACGTCCGCTGGTCGCACGGGCAGGGGTCAGCCGGGTATGGGCGAAGGTGGCGGCAATCTGCGCGTCCAGCTCCTTGCGGTCCGTGACGATGACCACGCGGGGATGGCAGTCCTTCAGCTCCATCAGGATATACTTCGCCAGCATGACCATGGTCAGGCTCTTGCCGCTGCCCTGCGTATGCCAGATAACGCCGCTCTGGCGGTTGCCGTGCTCGTCGCTTTCGGCGATGGTCTTCATGATTTCCCGGACGGCGAAGAACTGCTGATAGCGGCAGACCTTTTTCACGTTGGCGTCAAAGAGAATGAAGTAACGAATCAGCTCGAACACGCGCTCACGGCTGAACAGGGAGACGATATTCCTGTCCTGCTCAGTGGACATTCGATCCGAGACGAGCGCTTTCAGCCGGGTTTGCAGCCAATCGTCATCCTGCTCCTTCCAGACGCTCCAGAATTTTTTGGGCGTGCCGACTGTCGCATATTTGACGGCGTTCTTGTTGGTTGCCACGACGAGCTGCGCGAATTTGAAGAGCTGAGGGATATACGCCGCCTGCTGGTTGCGGATCATCTGCCCGACGGCTTCTTCCACGGGAATATGCGGGGCCTTGCACTCGATGACGGCAAAGGGGATGCCGTTGATGAACAGCACGATATCCGGGCGTGCGTTGTGCTGCCTGTCCCGGCTGTCCACGGCGAATTCCTCCGTGACGTGGAACACGTTGTTCTGCGGATTGTCCCAGTCGATATACCGGAGGTTAAAGCTGAGCATTTTTCCGTCGCCGACGGTCTCCGGGTAGCTCTTGCCCAGCAGCAGCGCGTCATAAATCTTCTCGCTGGTGCGCACGAGGCCGTCTGTCAGCGGCTCGTCCAGATCCTCCATGGCGCGCTCGATGTTGGCGGCGGAGAACTCATTTTCTGCACCCGCATAGACATAGCGGTTGAGCCTGCGGAGCTGACCGCGCAGGATGTCCCGGAGCAGCACATGATACCGGCTGCCGCGCTGCTTGTCGCAATCCGCCGGGGAAATGTAGGTGTAGCCCATGGCCTCAAACAGCGCAAGGGCGGGGCGCTGGCTTGCGTTGATTTCCAGATAGGCGTCTTTGTCCATGGAGAGACCTCCTTTCGCAAAGGGGTTATATGCAGGAATAGCGGGGCAGGGGGCTGCCTCGCAACAATTAGCCATTCGGAAAGGACATTTTCTTAATATTATCAAGAATTAGCATTTCAACATCTTCTGTATAGGGTAGGGGACGGTTGGTGTTGGTATTACAGCGCAAGCAGGTATACACATTTCCGAATCCGGCGCGACCGATAACCAACGGAGTGTTGCACTGTGGGCATATTGGGTGTAAGCCATCAACATAATAATTCCCATCCGCACCTTTTTTCCAATGCCAATCCCATTTATAGCCGAGTATCGTGTCTTGAGTGTACTTGAGAAACTTGGGTTCATCAGGTACGGACTGCTTGCTATCTAGATACTTACAGTAGATGTAAAGCCCTAACAACAGCACGGCAATTCCGATTAAGAGCCACCAAACCTTTATTTCAAAGTTCAGAAAGGTGAGGATTGCTGACCAAATGAATATCAGCATTTTCTTGAAAGTGGTAAAGAGCCTTTCTGCTGAAAAATAGTCGATAGCAACTGTTACTATCAGAACTAGCAGCCCACTTCCGGTAGATACTATCCATGGATTCATTAGGAATTTTTTCAATTTGCTTTTCATGCCTTTACCCTCACAATTCCCGTCAGCAGAAGCTGCATTAGGGCTTTTTTCTGGTTTTTCATTTCTTCCAGCTTACGCTGATGAAGGGTGATAAGGTTGTCAAGGCAAGTTAGTAGCTCACCAATTTTTCTCTGCTCATCTATATCTGGTATAGGTATAGGCATTTGAAAAAACACATTGTCTCTAATCGAGAACCTGTCTGACCTTGCGCCGGAATCACCATTGAAATTCATAAAAGAATGCCAATAGCCGCACTTGAAAAAGTACTCCAAATAAGTCGTGTCAATATCGTGCGGGCGAAAGACGGTATATAACGGTGACATTACGCCCGTTCTTCCAAGTTTATTGCGGTTTATCGGTCCAACTGGTGCGGAAGTAGAGATACGAGGGTTATAAACAAAGTCCTCGTTTTTTACAATGTAGTACCCATCCAAGCTGCCCAGCTTTGCTATATCGTGGTCAAAGAAATCTCTTTGACTTATAATTCCGAACTCAGCAGAGTTTGTAAATGTTTCTACATATTGTAGTCCGGCATTTTTCTCCGTGACTTTATCTGTAATTTCGGATAGCTTACGCTGTTCCCAATCGTCCGTAAATCCGGGGAATCTCTTTTCAGGAACCTTCTGCCCTTTCCTCGGGAACATCTTTTCCAGACAGCCCTTTTTGAACCTTTTCAGCTCCTCAATTTTGCGCCCTTGCAGTTCGATGGCCTTGTCCTGCGTGGCGAGAATTTCGGCAATCTTTTTGCGTTCCTCTAACGGAGGTAATGCAAGAGAAAACTCTAGGAAATCAGAAAAATGAACGCGCTGCTTTTCAACCAACGAACCTGTTGAGACTTTGTTGTAGTAGGTAATCATCGGGCCATAGGTCAAGAAGCTATCCATGAAAACAAGGTCACTTTCATGGACGGTAGTGAAAATGTCATAATAACCGGATACAGCTACGGGAATATCTCCTTTGTGACGTGCAACTGCTCCAAACCGGATGTTCATAGGGTTATACGCATAGTCGTTGGGACGAACCACCTTGTAGGAATTCTCCTTCTTTACAAGGTGGCTACGCTCATATCGCTCTGTCTTTGCGGTTATTCCATCCTCAATGGTCAGGCTGTATAGAGGATATTGTTTCAAATTATCGGTATATTCACTCGTACTGGTAAAAAGGGTTGAAAAAGGAACCTCATTCCATTTGATAGGCACGATTCCTATCTTACCCTTCTTATACCCCTCCGGCACAATTCCTTGTCGGATCTGTTCGATACGTTTTTTTACTTTAGGGGTCATAACATCACCTACTTAAACTCGAGAGGTGTCAATTGTATACCCTTGCCTGCTCAATTCTCGAATTAAGCTCAGAGATACTTCATCCACTTTGTTTTGAAAGGGGATGTAGAGGAGACCCTGAATATCAGATGGACGTTCAAAATCGGGAGCCTCCTTTAATAGAATAGCAACTCGTTCTCTACCTAGCTTTGCAAGAAACATGCCTAATTCCAGAACGACATTTTGCCGAACTCTGGATTTCAAAGAGGATTCAGTTTTTGCCTTGCCTTCGTCATCCGGGGTCGCCAATACAATCGCATACCCTACATCTTTGGAATACTCTTCAAGCTTTTCGATGATCGTTTGACCGGCAGAAGCTTGTTGGTCGAGGATAATTGGCGTTAAATCCCATCTTCTCAGCAACGCTTCGAGCTGAAGTTTCGCAGTTTCATCGTGACCATATACAACAAAAATCTTCCGATTTGTTGACGGCGCTGTACCATTAATAATCGCCTCGACTTCATTTTGAGCTTTTCCCTGAATTGAGTATTTGCCGGAATTGAAACAGTTTACCATTCCACCGTTGCTCAGGGAAATGCATTTCCCATATTGAATCTCTTTGACGCTTACAATGGATACCGAAGCACATTGCTCAAACTTCATCTTAATCTCTTCAAAAGTCATTTTCACATTCTCCTCCTTACAGTTCAACCTTTTTCAAATGCCACATCATTTATGTATGCATTTTCGTAATACATGCTTACTTTTTATCCTTTTAGACGCTTCTTCTGCTCGCTTTCAATCTGCTTAATGCTCTTTTCCGGCGTCGGCAGGTCTTCCGGCATGGTGCCGCCCAGCTCGGCGATGGTCTGCCTGACCTTCCTGCCGACCTCGTAGTGGGTTTGATTGGCCTTCTCCTTGCCCCGAGTGTTTTCGCGGCGCAGCTTTTCATCCGTCTGTGTGGCGCGGAACAGATTGGCAGCCAGCTCGGTACTGCCCATGTGGTCGAGAATTTTCTCGTTCTTTTTCAAACCCTTGCGCTCGTGGATTTCCTTTACGCCAAGCCCTCCGTACAGCCCCTGATACCCTTTGTTCTGGAAAATGGCAAAATCCCGACCCGCCTCGACACCGGCCATCTGTGCAGCCTCGGCCAGAGATTTGTTGTGGGCAATCATTTCCTTCCGGATGGCGAGACGCTTCTGATCCTCGGACAGCTCGTCGTAGTGGTCGATCAATTCCTGCTGGCGCGTCTTCACGGCGAAGTAGGTCTGCCCAACTGCGATGACCTCCTTGCGCGGGTCGCCGTTCATAACGATCAGGTAGCAGGCATAGCGGGAGAGAATGTAGTCATCAATCAGCTTAACACCACCGTTCGGCATGGGCGATGTTTTGTTGACCTCAACAAAACATTCATCCACAGCCATGTCGCTGTTTTCGCAGGCTGTTTGAGCTTTTTCAATGAGTTTCTGGAAATTTCGCCATTCCGTATATTCAAGTACGGATTGTAGCTCCCTGGCATACCAGAATTCATAGCCGTATTCGTCGACATGCTTGATGCTTTCAAAGGTTTCTTCGCTGTAACGCGCAATCTCGTTGTTCATAGCCCCAGCTCCTCCATGTACTTCGCCATCTGCGCCTGTACCTGCGAAAGCTCCGCCTCGATGCTGGCGATATTTCGCTTCACCTCGTCAATGTCCACCAGCTCTTCCTCCTCGAAGGTATCCACATACCGGGGAATGTTCAGGTTGTAGTCGTTCTCGCGGATTTCCGCGCGGGAGGCGCGGTAGCTGTACTTGTCCACCTTGGCCTCGCGCGCCTCGTAGGTGCTGACGATGCGGGCAATATCGCTGTCCCGCAGGAGGTTCTGGTTCTTGCCCTTTTCGAAATTGCCCTCGCCGGATGCGTCGATGAACAGGACGTCGTCTCGGGTGCGGCCCTTTTTGAACACCAGAATGCAGGCGGGGATACCCGTGCCGTAGAACAGGTTCGCGGGCAGGCCGATAACCGCGTCCAGCAGGTTCATTTCAACCAGTTGCCTGCGAATCTTGCCCTCGCTGGCACCGCGAAAGAGCACACCGTGGGGGAGAACAACCGCCATGCGCCCGTTTTCCGCATCCAGACTGTGCAGCATGTGGAGCACAAAGGCATAGTCGCCCTTGGAGGAGGGCGGAACGCCCCAGTCAAACCGATGGTATTCGTCCAGAGAAGCGGACATTTTTTCCTGCTTCCTTCCTTTTTCATCCAGACTGGCCTTGGCGAGGAAGCCGCTGTCCCATTTGTCCAGGCTGAACGGCGGATTGGCGACCACCACCTGGAACTTCATGAGCTTGTCGTCCTCGAGGTTCTGCGGATTGGAGAGCGTGTCGCCCTGCCAGATGCGGGCGTCATCCACGCCGTGGAGGAACATGTTCATCGTGCAGAGCGCCCAAGTCTGGGCGTTCAGCTCCTGACCGTAGACGGCAACCTTGCCGCTTGGCACCTTTTTGTAGGCCTTGAGCAGCAGACCGCCGCTTCCGCAGGTGGGGTCGTAAATGCGGTCATTCTCCTGCGGCTTGACGAGCGAGGCCACCAGCTCGGAAACCTGACTCGGCGTGAAGAACTCGCCGCCCTTTTTGCCTGCGTCGGAGGCAAAGTTGGCGATCATATACTCATAGGAATCTCCGATGATGTCTGCGGAGCCGAGCTGACCGGGACGAAGATCGAGGTCGTGGAAGTCTTCCAGCAGATTGCGGAGCGTCGCGTTTTTTTCCTTGACATCGCCGAAGTCAACCTGGGAGTTGAAGTCGATGGCGCGGAATACGTTGCGCAGTTTTCCGCTGTTGTGATCCTCGATATGGGAAAGGGCGACGTTGATCTTTTGGCCGATTTCATTATCCGTGCGGTTTTCGTACAGGTAGTCGAAGGTGGATTCCTTGTCGATGGAGAACCGCTCCCGGCTCATGGCGCGCTCGACGCGCCGCGCATCGCCGTCGTACTGCTCCATGTAAAAGGCGCGCCTTTCGAGGGTGACGTCGCTCAGGTATTTCACGAACAGCATGGACAGGATGTAGTCCTTGTAGCGGGAACTGTCGATCTTGCCCCGGAAGCTGTCACAGGCCTTCCAGAGGACACGTTCGATATCGTTGCGGGTCGTCATGGTGCATACCTCATTTCATGGTCGAATGTACATTGCGGATCAGCAGATCGTAGTAGCGCTCCTTTTCTTCTGACAAACGGCGGAGCAGTGCCGTCTCCTTTTTCGCCAGCAGAAACAGCTCGGAGATTTTCTGCTGCTGGAGGATGGAAAGCGGGGGAATTTCAAATTCGGAAAAGAATCTGGCGTTGATGGCGCCCAGCATGTTGCTGCTGGTGTTTTCATAAATGGCTTTCCTGATCTTCGGCGTGTTGATCAGCCAGACCAGATATCCGGGCAGGAGCCTGCTTCGATCAACACGGATGATGACGAAGTTTGATGAAACGACCATGCCGGCGGATGCCTCATTGATGAGAACAGCGGTGTACGGCGAGGTCAGGCGGATGATGACGTCGCCAATCTGTGTCAGGTACTCCGGCGATAACTGCTCCGCAGCGTCAAAACCATCCAGCTGTTCCATGTCGATGTATCCGTTTGGGTGGATAGCGCGAAAGCTCAGCAGGGGATACCGCATCTTGACGGGGGTGCCTTTGCGCGCCTGTTTTCTGGATAAAACCAGTCCGCTTCGGACGGTTGCCAATTCTCCTAACTTCATGGGTTCACCTCGATTTGTCATGGCCAATAAATGACTGGCAAGAGCCTTCGACATCCTTTTGCACTGACGACAGTATAACATGGAATCTCCATTCCGTCAACTTGAAATTTTGTCACGGTGAAAAAATGACATAGAACGATATCTTATCAGTCCATCGGATTCGTCTCTGGTTCAGATTTACATCGGTTCAGTTTATTAAACCGGATCGAGCGGGTAGTATTCCCAGCCGATCCGGTTTGAAATCTTTACGCAATCATCCCAAAGAACCTCAGCGCCTCTTCAATCGCCTTTTCCTTATCCGGCGGACAGATCAGCATCTTTGCGCTCTCGGACTTTGCTTTGTTGTAGCACTCGCGCTCAATGATTCCGTGCTTACGTTTTACCTGCGCGATGTACAGCGGCGTGACGTTCAGGCCGGTCTGTTCCTTGACGCGCGTCTGAATCTCGCCGTAGGTCGCCTTGCCTTCGGCTTTGGTGATGGACAGCTCGTCCGCGTCGATGCCGACCTTGACGATATCATCCGGCTTTTGTTGGACCAATGACATAACAGTTTCCGCCGCCCCCGTCCAGCAGAACATATCGACGCACTGAACCTTTTCGGCGGCGTATCCGCCTTCGGCGAGCAGCTTAGCGTCGCGGGCGAGGGTCGGCGCGCCGCAGGAAACATAGACCACGCGCTTGGGCGCGGCGGCGATGATGGCCTGCAAGACGGCGGGATCGCAGCCCTTGCGCGGGGGATCGAGCACGATCACATCCGGGCGGAGGCCGTTGGCTACCAGCTTGGGCAGCAGTTCTTCGGTGGCGCCGACGTGGAATTCGGCGTTGGCAATGCCGTTGCGCGCGGCGTTTTCGTTCGCGTTCTGAATGGCTTCCGGCACGATTTCGATGCCGATGACCTTTTTGGCCTTCTGCGCCAGCAGCAGGGAGATTGTGCCCGCGCCGCAGTACGCATCCACGACGGTTTCGGCGCCGGTCAGGCCGGCGTATTCCAGCGCGAGGCCGTAGAGCCTTTCGGTCTGCCGGGGATTCACCTGGAAGAAGGAGAGCGGCGAAACGGAGAAGCGCAGGCCGCAGAGCGTGTCCTCCATGGCGGCTTTGCCCCAGAGAACGCGGATGTCCGTGCCCAAAATGACGTTGGTGCGGCGGCTGTTGACGCTCAGGCAGACGCTGCACAGGCCGGGAACGGCGGCGCGCAGCAGCTCGATCAGCCGACTGGCCTTCGGGATATCCGCGCGGGTGACGACGACGACGACCATCAGCTCGCCGGAGGTCGTCGAGCGGGTCATAATATGGCGGACAAGGCCGCGCCCGGTCTGCTCATCGTAGGCGGGAACGCTGTTTTCGCGCATCCAACTCAGGACGGCCTGCGTGGCCCTGGCGGAATCCTCGCCCTGAATGGCGCACCCGTTTTCGGGCAGTGGGACGAGATCGTGGCTGCGCGGCGCGAAGAAGCCGCAGGCAGGCGCGCCGTCCGTCTGCGCGACGGGGTATGCGCCCTTATTGCGGTAGCCGAAGGGATGCGCCATGCCCCAAACGGGCGGCACCTCGATGGAAAGCCCGCCGACGCGCTGGAGGAGATCCTGCACCTGCTGGCGCTTAAAGGAGAGGGAGGCCTCGTAGGTCATGTGCTGGCAGACGCAGCCGCCGCAGCGCTTGTAGATGGGGCAGAACGGCTCGGCGCGGCTGGGGCTCTTTTCCAGCAGCTTTTCCACGCGGCCAAAGGCATAGCGCTTTTCCGGCTTGACAATGCGCACCAGCGCGCGTTCGCCGGGCAGCAGACCGGGGACAAACACGGCCATGCCCTCGTGGCGGCAGACGCCCTGCGCATCCTGACCGAAGGCGTCGCAGGTCATTTCAAAGCATTGGTTTTTGGCGAGCATGGAGGATTCTCCTTTTCGATAAGAATGGGGCTGTCAGGCTTAAACCGAACATTTCAAGAAACAATGTCTAAGCGTTGTTTGGATATGGGGCTTTGCCCCATCGCCCCACCAAAGGGCTTTCCGGTCGCCCTTTGG
>ERZ773192.1663-NODE-1663-length-21307-cov-2.654715_pt1 | contig 21307 bp, 19 predicted proteins | sample MGYA00581010_ERZ773192 | MGnify/ENA primary metagenome ERZ773192 (study PRJEB29015, sample SAMEA2737741) | human gut metagenome | biome: human gut; feature: human-associated habitat; material: faeces | place: China | collected 2012 ...
GTTTGTACAATCCAATGTAGCGGCGAGCCGTGTTCGCCATTTGTTTTGGTTGCAAAACCAAAACGACCTGTACGGGCGGATAATATCCGCCCGTACTTATAATTTTGACATAAACAAAAATTGCATCAATGCCGTATCGGGCATCAATGCAATTTTTTTATCTGACTATAATCTCAAAAGAACTGCGGCGGCACAACGCCGACCGCAATTTTCAATTAAAAACAAGACTGCCGTTCGGGCAGCTCAGCCCTCGCATTTTGCAGACTAACTTCCCGAACATAAAGCACCGTTTTATTCTACGGTAACGGATTTTGCAAGGTTCTTTGGCTTATCGGGATCAATACCTCTGTTGATTGATGTGTAATAAGCAAGAATCTGGAGCGGAACTACCGCTGTAATCGGCATAAGAAGCTCGTCTGTATGCGGAATTTCGATAACATAATCCGCAACACCGTCCTTGAGTTCTCTTGCACAGGCGTCTGTGCAGACAAGAATAACCTTTGCGCCTCTTGACTTAACCTCAACAACATTGCTGATTGTCTTGGGGATAATGTCTGTCTGAGTTGCAACGGCGATAACGGGAACATCCTCGTCAATAAGCGAAATTGTGCCGTGCTTCAACTCGCCTGCGGCATAGCTTTCTGAGTGAATGTACGAAACCTCTTTGAGCTTGAGTGAACCCTCCATTGAAAGGGCATAGTCAAGACCTCTGCCTATGTAAAGCAGGCTGTCGGTTGCAACAAGCTTTGTGGCAACGAACTTGCAGGTATCCTCGCAGTTGTCAATTACATACTGAACTGCCTCGGGCATTTTTGTGAGAGCCGAAACAAGTCGCTTGCACTCGGCTGTGCTGATTGTTTCCTTTGCAAGAGCAAGCTCAAAGGCAAAGAGATACATAACGGAAAGCTGTGTGATATATGCCTTTGTTGACGGAACGGAAATTTCGGGACCTGCGAGTGTGTAGATAAGCATATCCGCCTCACGGGCAATTGAACTGCCCTTTGCGTTTACGATTGCAAGAGTTTTTGCACCCTTCTGCTTTGCAAGACGCATTGCGGCAAGGCTGTCGGCTGTTTCGCCCGACTGTGAAATGATGATTACAAGGTCGCCCTCGCCTACAATCGGATTTCTGTAACGGAACTCGGACGCAATGTCAACATTTACGGAAACTCTTGCGAGATCCTCAATAACATACTTGCCGACCATACCTGCATGCATGGCAGTACCGCAGGCAACAATTGTGATATTTCTGAAATCCTTGATTGTTTCTGTTGTGATGCCGCACTCCTCAAGGAACGGAAGTCCCTCTTTGATTCTCGGCATAATCGTTGTTCTGATAGCCTCTGGCTGTTCGTTGATTTCCTTAATCATAAAGTGCGGATAACCGCCCTTTTCGGCAGCCTCCATATCCCAGTCGGCTGTCTGAAGTTCCTTTTCAATCGGATCAAGGTGTTCGTCAACGAACGAAACACCGTCAGGTGAAAGTGTTACGATTTCATCATGGTCAAGAAGATAATAATCCCTTGTGTACTGAAGAATTGCAGGAACATCGGACGCAATAAAGCACTCACCCTCTGCAACGCCTACGATAAGAGGACTTTCACGGCGAACCGCAAAAACTCTGTCGGGGAAATCCTTGAACATAATTCCGAGTGCAAACGAACCCTTAAGCTCAGCCATTACACTGTCAATTGTTTCAAGAGGATTTCCGTTGTATTTATAGTCGAGGAGCTGAGCAACAACCTCTGTATCTGTGTCGCTTAAAAAAGTTCTTCCCTTTGAAATGAGGAAGTCTTTAAGCTCCATATAGTTTTCAATAATACCGTTGTGAACGATTGTAACCCTTGCACCGCTGTGTGGATGTGAGTTTACATCCGAAGGCTCGCCGTGGGTTGCCCAACGGGTGTGACCTATGCCGACATGACCTTTCGGAGTGCCGACCTCTGCAAGCTTATCCTTTAAATCCTGAAGCTTACCCTTGGTCTTTACGGTCTTGATTTCTCCGTTATCAAAAACCGCAATACCTGCCGAGTCATAGCCTCTGTATTCAAGCTTTGTGAGAGCATTAACAAGCACCTCACTGCAATCCTTAGGTCCTACATAACCTACAATACCGCACATAAAATTTCTCCTTTTCGGTTAATCATTGACCTTGTGGCAAAAAGTAGGTACAAGTTCTGCCAAAAGTTCAACTGTCTTTTCACTGTCATTGTTTTCTGCGGTCTTTTTGAGAACCTCAAGCTTTGACAGCATATCTGTTTCGTCTATTTTAATTTGATTTCCTATGAAAATTTTCTTGTTCTGTGTTGACTTAAGACCTTCTTCGTCCATAAGAAGCTCCTCAAAAAGCTTTTCACCCGGACGAAGTCCCGTGAAAATAATCGGAACATCTTTGTACGGAACCTTACCGTACATTCTGATAAGGTTCTCGGCAAGGGTTGTAATCTTGACGGGAGCACCCATATCAAGAACAAAAATCTCACCGCCCTTTGCCATTGCACCTGCCTCAAGAACAAGCGAAACAGCCTCGGGAATAGTCATAAAATATCTGATAATATCGGGATGTGTTACGGTAACGGGCGCACCGTTTTCAATCTGACGGCGAAACAGCGGAATAACCGAGCCGTTTGAGCCGAGAACATTACCGAATCTTGTTGTTACAAATTCGGTATCGGTGCTGTGCTGCGCCTTGTACTGAATAATCATCTCACACGCACGCTTTGTTGCGCCCATAACATTTGTCGGATTAACAGCCTTGTCGGTTGAAATCATAACAAACTTCTTTGCCTTGTACTTTTCTGCAAGGGTTGCAACATTGAATGTGCCGAAGATGTTGTTTTTTACAGCCTCCTCGGGAACGGTTTCCATAAGCGGAACATGCTTGTGAGCGGCAGCGTGGAATACGAGTTCGGGGCGATATGTCTTGAAGATAAGCTCCATTTTGTCGTAATCACGAACCGATGAAATAAGCGTTACAAGGTTAAGCTTTGTGCCGTATTCAAGCACAAGCTCCTGCTGAATATCATATGCGTTGTTTTCGTAGATATCAACAATGATGATTTGTTTCGGATCATTCTTTGCAATCTGTCTTACAAGCTCACTGCCGATTGAACCGCCGCCGCCTGTAACAAGGCAGACCTTTCCGTTGATAAGGTCATGAATCTCCTTGCGGTCAAACTCAATCGGTTTTCTGCCGAGAAGATCCTCAATCTTGATTTCCTTTGCCTGTGAAATAAGCTGTGTATGCCCGTCATCAAACAAAAGCTCGCCGAGATAAGGGATAATCTTGATTTTGCACTCTGTTGCGGAACAGTAGTCAAGAATCTTCCTCTTCTCTTCTTCCTCACATGACGGAATTGCAACTATAATATTGTCTATGCGGTATTCATCACATATTTTAACAATTTCGGGACAGGTTCCGACAACGGGGATTCCTTCGATTTTCTGATTCAGCTTTTTCAAATCATCATCGACAAAGCATACCGGAATAATATTTTTTGACGGGTTATTAACATCATTCTGCTCATTCGCATTGTGAATTTCACGGATAATCATCATGCCGGCATTGCCTGCACCCACAATAAGGGTGCGCTCTCCGCCCTCTGCCCTTCCTGCCTCGGTAAGGTCAAGAAAAGCCTTTCTGAAAACAAAACGGAATGCAAGAATTCCGACAAGGGCTATTGCGAAATATACTATACAAAAAATCTTTCTCTGCGGAATCTGCAAAAACAACGAGATTACAAAGCCGAGCGTAAACCCCGAAAAGACGGCAGTTCCGCACACAATATAGTCCTTTGCGTTAAAGTATCGCCACAATTTTGAATATGTTCCGCTTATATAAAGTGTAAACAGACACATTACAAGGTTGATAACGATGTAACTCAACAGTCCTTTGCTTGCAGCAGTGCCTATGTAACCGACAAGTGAGAGAATGTAATTTGCAAGAATACCGCTGACAACGATAATAAACACATCTGCGAGAGCCAGAAACATCTTACGCAAATTAATCTTCTTCATAACCCATACCTCTTCTGTTTAACTTTGTGTAAATTTCCCGAGTAACATATAAATACAATTATGATTCATTATACAACAGTGCAAAAGGAATGTCAAACAAAGCAATTCCTAAATCAATTTAAAATCCGACAACCGAAGCACAAGGAACAGTAATAATCAGACTTGTTCGACACACATTTGTTGACAACCGCACAAAACGAGCCTAAAATAATACCATACTAAATATGAATGGTGAATTAAATGAAAAATTTTTCGATAATCCTCGGGGCAATAATACTTATGCTGTTTGTGACTCTCGTAATATGGGGCGTTTACTGTGACAACACAATTGCAATCACAAATTACAGCGTAAACAACACAAAGAACGATGCAAAGCTGAAATTTGTTGTCATAACGGATTTGCACAACAAGGAGTACGGTGAAAAGAACGCAGACCTTGCAGGGCTTGTAAAGGAGCAGAATCCCGATTTTATCGCGGTTTGCGGAGATATGGTCAACCGTGGCGATCCCAACACAACGAAGATGAAGGATGTGCTGAAAAAGCTTGCGGATATTGCGCCCACATACTGCTGTCTTGGCAACCATGAGCGTGACAATGCCGCCGAATTTGGCACAGACTTTAAAAGTGAGATTGACTCAACAGGCGCTGTATTGCTTGACGATGAATATATAAAATTCACAATAAACGGCAAGAGTGTACTTATCGGCGGAATGAGCGATTACCCTTATTATGAATTCTACACTCCCGATGACGATGTTCCTTCAAGAACACTTTGGGAAGAATTTGCCGAAAAGGCAAAGGATAATTTTACGATTCTTCTGCACCACCAGCCCGAAGACATTGCCGAGGATGCAAAGAAGACCGACATAGACTTGATTGTCTGCGGTCACACCCACGGCGGACAGATTCAATTGCCGTTCATCGGCGGAGTAATCGCTCCGAATCAGGGACTTTTTCCGAAATATGACAAAGGCGAATTTGACCTTGACGGCACAAAAATGATTGTCTGCGCAGGTCTGAGCAACCACGTATTCATCCCCAGAATCAATAATCAAGTTGAGTTGGGTGTTGTGACGGTTGTATAACATCGGCAGGGGATAACACGGTTCTCCCCTACAAGTTTACATTTACTTTCATATAAAGCAAAAATTGCATCAATGCCGTATTCGGGCATCTGATGCAATTACTTTATATAACTATCTTCTTGATAAATTGCGGCGGCACACCGCCGACCGCAATTTTCAATTTTCAATTTTCAATTTAAAGGACTTTCGCTCGGGCATATACACTCCCGCCGTCAGTTCTTCTCACTGTAATTCCTAAGTTCCGCAGGGGTTCTGCCGTATTCGGACTTACAGGATAAAATAAGAGAATTAACATTCGGAAAACCGTTTTCAATCGCCGCCTGTCTGACGGTGATTTTTTTATTTCTCAAATCATCAATTGCATGCTCAAGGCGAACCCTGCGAAGATACCTTGAAAAGGTTTCCTCTGTTTTTTCCTTGAAATATTTTGAAAAATGAGCAGGCGTCATGCCTACATAATTGGCGATTTCATTGAGCGTGATTTCGTGTTTGTAATTATCGTGCATATATCTGATAGCACTTTTGGCGCAGTCAAAATCATCGGCCTGTGAGCCGTGAACATACTCAATGTTCTTATCAATGCAGTCGCGGATAAGGTAGTATGCAACGCTGTACATTACTGCTCTGACCTTCATACTGATGAGCTTGCTTTTGTATTCCTCATAACCGTATAATGTGCTCATTGTTTTCCTGATAAATTCCAACGCTTCGCCTTGGGGCTGTTTAAATTTCGGTACAATATGCGGGTCATCAACATACGGTGCAATGGCTTTGGGAATTATATTGAGCATAATAACTTGAGTATCCTCGCCGATGTCCTCGTAGGAATGGACCTCCTGACTGTTAAGAACATAGACATCGCCCTCGTTAAGAATTATTTCGCAGTCGAGTTTATTAAGCCTTACCTTTCCTTTTTTTACATAGGTAATTTCATACGACACATGCCAGCGAAGACCTGCCTCAAAAGGCACCTTCCTGTCGGGGTATCTTGTAACCCGTCCGCTGTAATACGGTTCGGGCGGTAACAACGCCTTTTTGTATTTCATAGTTTCACCCTCACTGTCAGTTATTTATTACATAGTCTGCACAAAAATAAATGTATTTAAGATCCGCAATTACCGCAGAATGGTCTGTTTTTACAACAACTGTTCTGCGTTCTTTTTTGCTGATTTCCTCAACACAGCGTGCAACATTGCATTTTGAAGGCTCGCAGCCGTATTTTTTAAAAAACTCCTCGGTTGTCATAACAAGTGAGCCGTAGCCCTCAAACATATGCAGGAGAGAATAATCAATCAGCTTGTACTCTTCTTCAATAAGATTGATTCCTATGTCGCAATTCGTCATTGACCCGATATAGTACGGTGCGTCATTCAAAAACATTCCTGTCTTAAATGAACCGATTGAAACGGTAAGGTCTGAATTTACCGACGTACCGCACACACCGGTATCGCCGTTGATTCCGCTGTTTATATCGGCGCTTATAACATAGGCATTTGTCATATTTATCTGCTCAACGGCATCAAGCATTTCGCCCTTTAATTCACCCGAAAACCCTGTTCCGAGCAAACAGTCAACTACAATGTCAAATCCCGTGAAAGCCGCCGCCTGTGACATCGGTAATTCTTCCGCACCAAGTGACATTGCTTTTTTATAATAGTAAAGACCGTCCTTTGAAAAGCCGTCGCCTACTCTGAAAATTGTCGGAGTAAAGCCGTTTTGGCACAAAATGCAGGCGAGAGCATAACCGTCGCCGCCGTTATTCCCCTTTCCGCAAACCACGGCAACCTTACCGACAAATTTTGCCGATTCAAAAATCCCCTTTGCGGCTCTGTACATAAGCTCTGCCGAGGGGGTATGCTCCGCAATTGTTTTTGCGTCGCTCTTTCTCATATTTTCAACTGAAACAACCTGAGCAAATTCCATAATATATCTCCGTTCTCCGAAAAATCCGATAACTCTATTTATCTTTGCCGTTTGCGGCATTATAAGCCGTGATGACGGCACCGTCTTCCATATTACAGCCGAGCAGAAACAACGGTGTTTTCTTAAAGAACTCATCAAGCAATTCAAGCAGCTTTTCCATTCTGCTCCGCTCAACATCAATAACCGTTGCCTCAAGCAACTGTTTCATAACCTGTGACGGCAACACCCTGACTGCCGTGTTCTCTTCTGCTCTCTGAAGAATATACACAGCCTTAAGCGGAGCCTTTGTGTTTGTTCCTATGTTAGCCTTTCCCATCCAGGGTGTTCCGTAAACATAAAACCTTCCGCCACACCTTCGTATAATCGGCTTGTCGTCGTTAATCATCGTCACCCTGTCGCCAAAATGCTTCTGCCAAAGTGCCGTGTGGGTTGACTTGCCTGTTCCGCTGACAGCCGAAAAAGCATAGCCCTCACCGTCAAGCTCTAAACACGATGAATGAAAAAAGAAACCGTCAAACCCTTCAAGCACCGCATTGCAAAATTTTGTGAGTATCAGAACATCCTCCGCCCCTTGTTCGCTGAGGTTGTCGGAAAGCCTGCAGCGCTCACGGATTTCGTCATCCGAAACCGATATTGCAATGTCGGTCTTACCCGATTCATTCGACTTAACGGCATAGCTTTCAAGCCGTTTCCTACATATTTTAAATTTTGGATTAACTTCAACATTCAAATCAGCTATTCTGTATATCGGCATATCTGCTCCGCTAAATATCATAATGAAATATTGTAACACAAATTAATGTTTTTTGCTACGGCGAAATGAATAAATATTATTATATCTTTTAGTGCAAGTTGTTCAGTCGCACAGCTTTAAAGGCAAATATTGCACAACACAAGCCGTGTTATTTTGTAACAATGCACATACAGCTTGTTTTTTATCCATTTTAAAGCCTGTAAAAAAAGCATTATTTTACGACTTTTTTTATTTTGTTTTAACAGGCATTTTTAAATTTTTTATTTGCATCTGTTCCGCCACACAATTGTACACATATCCGCTAAAAGCCCCAAGATTGAAATGTAAATAAATTCAGTCAAAAAGCCGTGCAAAGCATAAAATAAAAAAATATGCAAAAAACTATTGACACAACCTTTACATAATGCTATAATAATAAAGCTGTAAAAAACAGCAGAGTTGTATATCGCGGGATAGAGCAGCTCGGTAGCTCGTCGGGCTCATAACCCGAAGGTCGTCGGTTCAAATCCGGCTCCCGCAACCATTCAATAAGCACTAATCACTTTGGTTAGTGCTTATTTTTTATTTCTGATATTTCTGAAAATTCAATTATTGCCACCATAACACACCAGCCTGAGCATTGTTACTTGACGCTCAGGCTGATTTTTTTATTACTTATTATTTTTTAATGCGTATCTTCAATGCAGTACACAAAGTTTGTGAGGTTCATATTATCGTCAAAAGTGAAAGTTACATATCCGTCTTTCCGCTTATAGGTAACATCGCCGTGGGTTATGTTATTGTACATTGGCTCGCCGAGTTCGGCATAGACATCGTCATAGGTGCTGTTGCCGTTGACTTCGCCAAAACTGATATTTGAATTAGCAAGGTTTCCTGACGAGTAATCAACCGTAATGCTGTAAATTTTATTTGTTTCGGCGGTGACCATAACATTCATACCGCTGTAGTAATGAATATACCACTTGTCCGACGCTAAAAACGGATCTGAAATTTCTTCGCCAAAAGCATTCTTCACCTCGTCAAAATCAGCGTTCAAAAAATTATTGCTCTCTACATTAAGCATTGAACTTTCGGACTTTTTCAGATAAAACTTTCCGCCTATATCCCACATTGAATCGCTGTTCTGCTTAGTGACCGTGTTTTCAATATAGATTTCGCCGTCGGAAAACTTGATTTTACCCGTACCGCTGTTCTGCCAGCCGTCATCATCAAACGAAAAAGTTCCTATTCCGTCAATTACCTTTGTTGTAACATTGCTTATTCTCGCAATTCGGTTTTGCGGTGCAGACGAGGTCTTTGTAAAAGTAAATCTCACAACATCATCTTTGACGGAAATTATTTCAAGAATATTGCCGCCGTTTTGAGTTGCGGTTGAAATATCGCTGTCCTTATCGCACCATATTCCGACATATTTTGAATAATCCGAGGTATTATTTTCAGCCGTTGTCGTGACCGCAGTTGTCGGAACAGTTGTTGCAGGTGTGGTAACATTATCCGATTTGCCGCCAAAAATCGTGCTGTTCAAAATTATAATCACCGCAATTACAACGAGCAAAACTATTGCCGCTGCAACGGCAATAATAATCGGCTTTTTCTTTTTCACCTTAATTTCTCCGCCTGTTGTAACATCAATCAGCTTTGTCATACAATATGGACAAAATGTTGATTCAATCGGAAGTTCCTTGCCGCAATTCCTGCAAAACTTCGTATCCTTACCCATAACGCCTCACCTCTTTTATATATTTTAAAACAAAAAGCAACGCAATGCAATACGCACTGCGTTGTTTTCGGTTATTCAACTCTGAACGATGAAAGTACATCATCCGTTTCAGCTCTGGCATCAACCATTCGCTGATTTGCGTATTCGTCCTCCAACATTCCGAAGCCTGTTGGATGAATGTACATAAAATACTTACCGTCCTTACTTCCGAGCCTGCTTGAATCTATGCTGACCGTTCCGTCATATGTCCAGTCAATAGCGAATAAAAATCCGTCCGAGCCTGTTTCGGAATGTTCGTGATTATACGATTCATAAAAAGTAACCTTATCACCATCAACCTCATATGTATAATCCTCGGGAACTTCAATTGAAAAGCCGTTAAAATAACATCTGCCATCACCGTTCGAATTACCTTCGCCGTCATCTTTCGATGTTTCGGGCTCGGTCGGCTTGGCTGTTGTAGGCTCAATCGCAGTAGACTTTGCCGTTGTTGGAATATCTGTAGTCGGTTCAACAGTTGTAGGTTCTGCTGTTGTCGAAATTTCCGTTGTAACCTGTTGGGTGGTTGCTTTAACAGCTTGCTCAGCATTATTATTGCCGAGGATTTTCGGCACAAATACAATCGCACATACAGCCAACACAACTGCAACTGCCGATGCAGCGGAAATTATGACGACTAATTTTTTCTTTGACTTTTTATCCGACTTTATATCAGTCGGTTCTTCATTAACCGAGGTCATCGGCAAAGACTTTACCTCTGCACCGCAATGCTCGCAAAACCTGTCACCGTCTTTAATCTCTTTTCCGCATTTCTCGCAAAATGGCATAAACTCACCTATCCTAATTACTAAGCCCCAAGTGATTTTATAAATTCATCAAGGGTTTTCCACTCATACTCAATACCATACCTTGCAGAAAGCACTTTGTCAAATCTATACAGGTTTTCGGGTGAAATCCATACTCCGCTTGACGAATATTCTTCTTTCATCTTTTCACTTAAAGGAAGATAAGTATAGGTAACATCACTACCATCCTCTGTCATTGAAATTCCTCTGTCATCAAGGAACAAGAGCGGATTATCATCATATTCATCCTTACAATACATACTTAAGTTTTCTAAAATTTCAAGATTTTCATCACTTAAATTATTACCAAATAAAATGTAAGAAGTAACAATTGCCTTTATCGCTATGTCAGCATTGTATGAAGTAACGGCAAAGCCTTTCACTTTGTTGCTTTTGCTGTCAATAACAACACTAACATCAACCGACAAACTACTGCTATCACCGTATTTGTTAGTCCACTTATGTACAATGTTACCGTCACTGTTTGTCCACGAAGTCCAGTTGTCCTCGTTATTAAGTGCATCTATACTTTCTGTCACATAAGATTTTTCATTTATAATATCGCTAAACTTCTCATTCAGTTTGTTTGCATTGTTTATGATGCCTGCTTTAAATTCTTCAAATGTTACATCAAACAAAGCCTTATTTTCATCGGTTGGAATAACCTTTGGTACACCGCCCGAGAACATACTCGGCACAAATATAATGCCTGCTGTTATGCAAAGCACCAACACAACCGCAATAGATATAAAGAGGACTTTTTTACTCTTCTTTTTCGGTTTTTGTTCTGCTGTACCGATATTTTCATACACACTTTGTTGCTGAAGCGGAACGGTATTTGTCACATTTGGTTTTTCTTTGTTTACTGTCTGTTCTACTGTTGGCTGAACAACTTTTTCAGGCTCTGCCGTTGGCTGTAAGTTTTCAGCATTTTGATTTGTGTTGTTATCACTAACCCTTGTTCCGCAACCTGCACAGAACACAGCGTCATCATTCATTGGCGAACCGCATTTTGAACAATATTTCATTTTTACTCCTCCCTTTTAACACCGCATATACAAATTTCTTCAAATGACGGATTGACTCTTCCGCAATTTGAGCAACGCCAAAAATTAGCGTGTGGGTTCTTTCTGTAGTTTTCTTCAATTTTCACAAAATAGAATTTGTTTTTCATTACATAACTGCGGACAACAAAGCCGTAAATCGAACCCACAATACCAATCAATCCGCCGAAAATTGCATTATATACAAGATTGACAACATACGGTGCCAAAGCCTCGTACTCACCGACAATTCCTGTCGGCACTGTTGCTATCCTTGTACGCATATTGCTTGTCTTGTATGAGCTTACAAAGTTCAACACAGAAACAATTGCAAGCGCAATTCCGTTTATGTAATAATTCCCTGCAAAATCGCCGAGATAATACGAGGACAATGTCATTCCCGTTATAAAAAAGTACACCGCAAGAATTGCCTGAATACTTGCAACAACAATCCAAATTATCATATCTATCTGTAACTTTTTGCGAAGTTCTTCAAGCGGAGAATTTCCGTATGAAACCTGATATGTCTGATAATTTACAGTTTGCTGATTTCCGTACGGAACACCCTGCCCATACGAATAGGACTGATTTGTCTGTTGATTAGCCTGTTGCGTGTAAACCGACTGTTGCGTCGTATTATTGGTCTGTTGCTGTGTGTTTACATTCTGATTGCTTGCCACTTTATTTCCGCAAGCAGAACAAAATACAGCGTCCTCATCAAGCTTGTTTCCGCATTTTGAACAAAACATATTTTCCTCCTGTTATTTAGGTGATATAAACCAACTCTGAGCACTATAACTTTTATCGTATTCATATGTAATTTTTACATCACGGTATTCATATCCAACATAACTGTTCTTACCTTTTGCATCAATTAAAATTGATTCAGCTTCATCATAAGATAAATCAGGATACACTGCACGCAGTTCCCTGACAATGCCGCCCGGCGGTGTATAGCTTTCTTCTGAATCATACCAATATTTGATGGTTACAACATTACTGGCATAACCCGCTCCGTCAGTAAACAACACATACGCCGCATCACTGTATGTCTTTTTATACAAATCGTTACCGTCATCGTTAGTGCTATGTTCAAATGAAGAAAAATCAAATTCAGATGTCAAAACATCGGCATTAGTTTCATTGTAACGCTCAACAAACTCTTTTGGGTTAAACGCAAACACCTTTTTTCCGTCTTTCGATGTTTTTACCACACTTTTGCCAAGCATCATTACTAACGCAATAACCAGTGTAACAACCAGCACTCCCGAAACAATCGGAATGATTATTTTTAACGGATTCATCTTTTTCTTTTGAAGAATCACAACCTCAGGCTGTACGGTTGCTTGTTGTGAAACACTTCCCGATACAGACTGTGCTGTATCTGTGCTATTTGTCATTTCCCCTGACTCTACACGAGTTCCGCATTTTTCGCAGAATACATCATCATCGTTTAACTGATTTCCGCATTTTTCGCAAAATTTGCTCATTGCACCTTCCCCCTTAAATTAACACCGACTGTTATTCAAATCTGAATGTTTTTACAGCATAGTTGAAATTTTGACAAGCTGTTGAATATTTTTTGCGGATGTTATATCATCTGCGATAAATTCAAGACCTGTTGCCTTTGTATATCCAAAAACATAGCCGTTTTTCTCACCGAGTTTAGTAAAGTTCGGTGCAGGAGGAGATAACTGTGAATACGGACTCTCTGTGAACAAAATAGCTCCCACATAACCCATATCATATTTGTCATAATTGTACTTTTCATAGTAACATCTCCAGCCACCGCTTGATTTTTTATCATAACAGCCGTCAGGAACTACAACAGAGTACTCTGCAACAGTTCGGTTTCCACTCGTGCAAGTATAGTATGTTCTCACGCCATTGATAACAGTCACCTTACAGGTGGCTTTTTTGCCGTTGGCTGTTGTTGCGGTAATTGTTGCCGTACCTGCACCCTTGGCGGTAACTCTTCCACCTGACACGGTTGCAACATTTTTGTTGCTTGATGACCATGTTACTGTGCTTGTTGAACCCGCTGAAAGTGTGTACTTGAGCGTAACGCTTTCCTTTTTGCCGATATAGGCTGATGTCTTGTTCAGCTTAATTGACTTTGGCGGATTGTAGACATACTTTTTTGACCAACCCTTTGAGTTATATCCGCTGACGGTTTTGCCGTTCCTGTCAATACAGCGGATTGTATAGGTTTCGGTTCTGCCGGATTTTACGGCACTGTCGGTATAGGTCGTAGCGGTTGTATCTTTGATTCTCTTCCAACCCGAAGAAGTTTTGCGATAAAGTCGATAGCCGTAAGCACCTGTAACTTTGTTCCAACTGAGCTTAATTCCGCCCGATGTATTTTCGAGCTTACTGATTGACGGAGTTGACGCAGTGTATTTCTTAGACCAACCCTTTGAGTTAAAGCCACTGACGGTTTTACCGTCCTTGTCAATGCAACGGATTGTGTAGGTTTTGGTTTGATTTGCACTTACCGCCGAATCTGTAAAGCTTGTTGCGGTTGTGTCTTTAAATCTCTTCCAACCTGTTGAAGTTTTGCGATAAAGACGGTAGCCGTAAACACCTGCAATTTTGTTCCAAGTAAGCTTAATACCGCTCGATGTGTTTTCAAGTTTTGAAATTGTCGGTGCAACAGGAACATATTTAATTGACCAACCGTTTGAGTTAAAACCGCTGATTGTGTTGCCGTTCTTGTCAATGCAACGGATTGTATAGGTTTCTGTCTTATTGGCAGTTACGCCCGAATCGGTGAATGATGTTGCGGTTGTGTCCTTAAAGCGTTTCCAACCGCCTGATGCAGGTCTGTAATAAAGTCTGTAGCCGTAAGTACCGTCAACCTTGTTCCATGTAATTTTTACACCGCCTGTTGTATTTTTAAGGCTTGTAATCTGCGGTGTTGAAAGGTTTACTTTATATTCTTCAAATTTAAAGCCGTTATTATTTGCATATCTTTGAGCGCAAGAATTTATATCGCCGACAATAACAAAATCAGGAATCTTGTAGTTGTTGTCATTTTTTCCGTAATAACCAAGGCTGTAATCAGAAAGATATGTAACGCTTGCAGGAATTATAATCTTCTTTAAATTCAGGCAATTGTAAAAAACATAGTTGTCAAGCTGCTGAAGTCCGTTGTTCAGCTTTACTGATGACAAATTAGTGCAATCCTCAAACGCAGCCCACCAAATATATTTAACATTTGCAGGAATTTCAATGCTTTTAAGTGAACTACAGCCTGAAAAAGCATAATTTTCAATTGATGTGGTATTTTTACCTATTTTGACATTCTGCAACGCTGTACAATCTAAAAAACTGCTTGATCCGATTTTAGTAATATTATCAGGCAAATCAATGCTTTCAAGACTGCTGCAGCCTGAAAAAGCACCTGAACTTATATATTTTAATTTTTCAGAAAGGGTCACATTTTTTAATCCTGTACAACCCGCAAAGGAATTTTCTCCCAAAGAAGAAACACTTGAGGACAGTTCTGCTTTTTCGATAGAAGTACAATTATTAAACGCACTTTCTCCTATTGTGTTAAGTGAATTATTAAATGTTACATTCTTTACAGAAGTACAATTTTTAAATGCATTTGAATCGATTTCTCTAAGATTGTCATTAAAATTCAGACTTTCAATTGACGAACAGCCTTTAAATGCTGACGGAGAAATTGTGTTAAGATTCTTTGAAAAAGTCACACTTTTAAGGTTAAAGCAATTTTCAAATGCAGATTTTCCGACAAACATCATACTGTCGGGCAAAGTAATATTCTTTAAGCTTGTACAGTTTTTAAAGCAACTGTCAGGAAGAACCATTAAACCGTTTTCAAAGGTTACATTTTCAATGTAGTTATATCCCGAAAAGGCATCGTTAGGCAATGAATCAACAGTTGACGCTATAACAATATTTGTCAATGAAAGCAAGTTAAGATAACTTATTGAACTAATATCTTTCGCTTTCAAATAAAGGTTTTTAAGGCTTGTACACCCATCAAAAGGACGCCTATAATAATCCCCGTCAATATACGGTATGTATTCAAATTCCTCAATCTGTTCAGGTATTGTAAGAGATTCAAGGCTTTTACAATTATAAAACATACCTGAAGAAATCTTAGTAATACCTTTTCCGAGGTCAACATCAGTAAGTGAAACACATCCCGAAAAAATTCCTCTAGAAACATAATCAACTGTGTCAGGAATAATTACTCCTTTTAATTTGTAGTTATCTCTAAATATATTTCCTATACTATCCACCTTGTACCCATTTACCATGGACGGAATTTCAACATACTCGCTGTCACCTTTGTATTTAGTAACACTTGCAGTCATATCACTGCTGTTATAACTAAATTCAAAATTATCCGGATTTGAATCGTAGGTGGCGGCACTTGCCGTAACAGGCACGCACATTGCTGCCGAAAGCACTATCAGCACGGATAATATGACAGAAATGCTGCTTCTTAGCTTAATTTTACATTTACTCATAATTTTCCTCCTAAAAATTTTATTTATTACAGACAGCAACACTGCGATCTGTCAAAGTTCATAAAAAATTTATCTGTTGTAAAATAAGTTTAGCACAAATAATGCTACAAGTCAATAATAAATGCTTACAGTAAATTTATTTTTTTGTTCAAAAAGTTTAAAATAAATTATATATAGCATTCTGAGGTTTTACTTATGAACAAAAATATTGATTATACGGCTCTCGGCAAAAGGATAAAAGAAAAGCGGATTGAAAAGGGTCTGACGCAGGAACAGCTCGGCGAATTGTGTGAGCTTTCTGCGGCACACATCGGGCACATTGAGCGTGGAACAAGAATACTTTCCGTTGATGTTCTTTTCCGCATTTCTCAGGCACTTGACACAAGCATTGACTGGCTTGTATTTGATTCGGTCGAAAACAAACATATGCTTAACGAAATTAACAGCGTTTTGAAAGGTACAGACAAAACCAAGGTGAACACATTTCTTAACACCGTGAGAATTCTTGCCAATAACATTGACAAGTTGTAAACAATTTGTTAAAAATCCACAAAATAATTACCGTCCTTGATTAAACTCTAATTAAAGTATAATCAAAGACGGTATTTTTGTCCTGTGCTGTCAGCACAGTTTTATTCTGTTTTAAAGATTTCTTTTCAGTTCTTTCACATTTTGATAGCGGTTGTCGGGAATTGTCTGGGTGCATTTTACAATCACCCTTTTCAGCCTACCGTTATAAAGGCGAATTTCAGGCGGCTGACCCGTGAGCATAACATTCATCAAAACACCTATTGCGTAAATATCCGTTCGTTCATCGGTTTGATTTATTCCGTACTGTTCGGGTGCTGCATATCCCATTGTACCAATAGCCTGTGTGTCTTTCGACTGATAGGGCTTGTACAGCCTTGCCGCATCAAAATCAATCAGCTTAACATTACCGTTGCTGTCAATCATCACATTTTCAGGCTTAATATCCTTGTGTATAATTTGGTGCGAATGCAACAAATCAAGTGCATCACAAAGAGATGCAACCACTTTTCTTACGCCTGACGGAGAGTATAATCCCGTTTGCAGATAATCTGCCACGGTCTGACCGTCAACATATTCTTCAAGCACGGTGACTCCCGTTTCGGTTTTGACAACATCGTAAACATTTGCAATATTTGGGTGTGAAAGCGTTCTAAGTGCAAAGTAAACCTCTCCTGAACCTTTTAATGTGCGTTTAACGATTTGTTTGCCGAGTTCCCTATGTCTGAAAACACAGATTTCCGTTTTATCTGTCCGTTTAAGCAGTCGCACAAACTGATATTGCTCCTTAATCACCGTATCAATCCAATTATTTCCCATAACATTTCCTCACAATATTGACAAGCACTTTGCAAAATTATAAATCTAATCACACTTGATGTACTTATTATATCATGTTAAAATAGTTTTGGAAACTTACAAAACTTTAATTCAGGGAGTTTTTGATTATGATACGCAAAACCACAACTCAGCTTTTAAAAGAACTTGAAAATTTCAACACATTTGAAGAATACGAAAACGCAAACAGGGATTCAATGATAAGCAAAAATCTCTCGGAATACCTTACCGACCTTTTGAGCGAAAGAAACCTCACAAAGGCGGAAGTCATTCGTAAAGCCGAACTCAGCGACGGCTATGCCTATCAGATTTTTTCAGGCTTGAAAACTGCCCCGAAAAGAGATAAACTAATTTGCCTTTCAATAGGAATGGGTCTGTCGGTAAATGAAACCAACAGCGTCCTTAAAATTGCAGGGCTCTCACCTCTCTACCCCAAAATTAAGCGTGACAGCATTATAATCATAAATATGAATAACAACAAAAGCGTTGTAGAAATCAACGAGGCTCTCTATAACGAGGGCGAAGATACTTTGAATTAACAATAGGAAGTCAGTTGATATGGCAAGAGTTTATACATTTAAAATCATTTATATGGGTTGCGAAAACAAAATCTGGCGTGATATTCAGATTTCTTCAAATTCGACAATGGCTGTGTTGGGCTATGCCGTGCTTTCGTCATTCAGCACCTGCGCCTACCATCTGTTCTATATGGAATACAAAGGTACAAATTACGAGTTAAATGACGAAGAGTTTCAAACAAAGCCAAAGCTTATGGCAGAAACAAAACTCGGCAATTTAAAACTTGAAATTGGCGATAAAATTCATATGATTTATGATTTTGGCGAGGAACAGGAGTTTGAAATAACCTTGCTTTCTGATGAAGAAATGTCAAGAGGCAGCGGACGAACCTATCCAAAAGTTTCTGACGGAGCAGGCAGAGGAATTATTGACGATATGTCGGCAGAAGATTTGCTTGACCTCATCAAAAAAATCGACAAAACCGGCAAAAGCGACTTCATCTACGCCCATAAAGGAGAACATCTCCCGTGGGATTACCACAACTATCAAATCGACATTGACAATTGCCTCCTCAAAGGCGAAATAGCCAAAATCAAATCCGCCTACGAAAACCCTGTTGAAGATTTTTGAAGTGCAGTAAAATAATACCAAATCAAAATATGATAAATTCAGTAATCAGAACTTTCATATAAAGCAAAAGCCGACTGTTGGATAGATAACAGTCGGCTAAATTTTTTTATTATTCGGCAAGGTGAAGTTGTTATTTTAAGGCTTTTTGCAACACTTGAGAAAAGTTTACGCCCTCTTTGAACGCCAAATCATTAAGCCACAAAGGAATTGTGAGCGTTTTCTGTACTTCAAAATGCTTTTTTGCGTATTCGTCAACATCAACAGTAACCATATTGACAAATGCCGTTTCATATTCATCATATTACGCATCAATATCAATATCTTCCATTTTAGGCGGTTTGGGAACTTCTTCATTTTCAATTTTAGCGTCATACAAATATCCGGCAAGGCAATCAACAGCCATTTCCATAGCTTCATCAATTGTATCACCGCAGGTTGCAATTCCGAGAACAGGAAAAATCACGGAATAATTGCCCTCTTTTTCTTTATAAAAACATGCAGGATAAATAGATGACATACAGATTCCCTTTCAAATTGCCTAATATCATTCTTATAACCACTTCATAACTTCATTATACTTAAAAATATGTACCTAATCAATGTATGTTAGTTATTTTTTATTACCATTAATAGTAAAGCAGTCGGTTGGCAATATACCAACCGACTGACTTTTTAACTAAATAATTTATTATTCGTAGAGCGGATATTTTTTGCAGATTTCTTCAACGCCTGCTCTAACCTTTTCCTTGCTGTTTTCATAGTCATTAAGGACGAGGGTGATGTACTCGGCAATCTTGTCCATATCTTCCTCGTTAAGACCTCTTGTAGTAACAGCGGCAGTACCGATTCTTACACCGCTTGTTACGAACGGTGAACGGGGTTCGCCTGGAATTGTGTTCTTATTTACTGTGATGTAGCAATCGTCAAGACGAGCCTCAAGCTCCTTGCCGGTTACATCTGTGTCACGGAGATCCATAAGAAGAACATGGTTGTCCGTACCGCCTGAAACAAGCTTGTTGCCTCTCTTGAGAAGTCCGTCTGCAAGAGCCTTACAGTTAGAAACAATCTTTTTGCCGTACTCCTTGAACTCAGGCTTTAATGCCTCGCCGAAGCAAACAGCCTTTGCGGCAATAACATGCATAAGAGGACCGCCCTGTGTACCGGGGAAGATAGCCTTGTCAATCTGCTTTGCAAATTCCTCACGGCAGAGGATAAGACCGCCACGAGGACCACGGAGAGTTTTGTGTGTTGTTGTTGTAACGAACTCACAATACGGAACAGGGTTCGGATGAACGCCTGCGGCAACAAGACCTGCGATGTGAGCCATATCAACCATAAGATATGCGCCTACTGCATCGGCAATCTCACGGAGCTTTGCAAAATCAATGATTCTTGGGTATGCAGACGCACCTGCAACAATCATCTTAGGCTTGCATTCCTTTGCAATTTCAAGAACCTTATCATAATCAATTCTGTGCGTTTCGGGATCAACACCGTATGGAACAAAGTTGAAGTATTTACCTGAAATATTAACAGGTGAACCGTGTGTAAGGTGACCACCTTCGTTAAGGTTCATACCCATTACCGTATCACCGGGATTAAGCATTGCAAAATATACCGCTGTGTTAGCCTGAGCGCCTGAATGAGGCTGAACATTTGCGTGTTCGGCACCGAAAAGCTCACACGCACGCTGACGGGCAATTTCTTCAACTACATCAACGCACTGACAACCGCCGTAGTATCTCTTTCCCGGATAACCCTCGGCATATTTGTTTGTGAGCAAGCTGCCCATTGCAGCCATAACTGCCGGAGAAACGATGTTTTCACTTGCGATAAGTTCAAGGTTTCTGCGCTGTCTTTTAAGCTCGTCTGTCATTGCGTTACCGATTGCGGGATCGTACTCGTTGAGGTAATCAAGAGTAGCGATATTTGTTTTTTCACTCATTGTTATATTCCCCTTATATTTTTATTTTTGTCCGGACTGGGTCAGATTCCCATGCATTCACGGTAGAAGTCCAGCATTTCGAAAATTGTATCTTTGTCGGCGATCTGATTGATACGGATGTCTCCGATATCTTTCAGCAGTGTGAAGTTGATAGTGCCGGAAGTGTTCTTCTTGTCATGTGTCATAAACGCGTATAGTTGCTCGTACTTCTTGCAGTCGAATGTGAATACGCCATAGTTGTCCTTGATAAATTGGATCGTCTGACGCATCTTCTCTTTTGGGAAACCTACTTTGAGATGGGATAGATACAGTTCGCAGACAATTCCCCAAGCTACTGCATATCCATGTAATACAGGACGGTTTTCTGCCAGTGCCATACTTTCGAATGCGTGTCCTACCGTATGTCCCAAGTTCAAGGCCTTGCGGATTCCATGTTCAAACGGGTCCTGCTCTACGATGTCTTCTTTCACTTGCACCGACCGGCCGACCAGTTGCTTGAGGGCGGTATAATCAATGTCCGAGGTATTGAAATTCAGTAATTCGGCCCAATGTGCAGTATTGCTGATTAGTCCGTGTTTCAACATTTCTGCATATCCGGAGAAGAAATTATGTGCATCCAGCGTCCGTAAGAATTCTGTTTCGATTAATACGCTGTTTGCCGGGGCAAATGAGCCGATTTCGTTTTTCAGTCCGTTGAAGTTGATACCTGTCTTACCGCCGACGGATGCGTCGACCATAGCCAACAGTGTAGTGGGTATATTGATATAAGAAATCCCCCGTTTGAAGGTAGCGGCGGCAAAGCCTCCCAAATCTGTTACCATGCCCCCACCAAGGTTGATGAGCAATGAGTGGCGTGTAGCTCCCTGGGTACTTAGTGACATCCATACGGAAGCCAGTGTCTCTAGTGTCTTATGCACGTCTTCGGCTCCGATGCAGATTTCAATCGCATCTTTCAATG
>ERZ773192.1668-NODE-1668-length-21245-cov-78.139972_pt1 | contig 21245 bp, 49 predicted proteins | sample MGYA00581010_ERZ773192 | MGnify/ENA primary metagenome ERZ773192 (study PRJEB29015, sample SAMEA2737741) | human gut metagenome | biome: human gut; feature: human-associated habitat; material: faeces | place: China | collected 2012 ...
CTATGCGTATCAGTTATGAAAGGTTAAAATACAAAAGAAAAACATTAAATAACTTGCATATTTCAAATATTCTTTGTATCTTTGCATCGTCAATCAAGATAAGTTGGTTGATTTGCCGAGTGACAAGTTTCACTCAATAAGGTGAGAGCGACACCAAGGGGTAAGACCCGAAACAACTAGCACAATTGATTATGTCTAAGCAGACTGGTTTTTCATTCGCAAGTTCAAAGAAGTCATTAATTGAGACTATTGACGAAATTAAGAAGTCAAAGATGCCTCGCAACGAAAAGATTGTTGCATTGAAGGCTTGCGGTCTTCGTGAGAAAGAAATCTCCGATATGTTGAAGGTCTATGTACCTAGCGGTTCTACTTCAACGAGATTTGTTTATACATTCGGTGTTGAGATAGAATGTGTTCATGCCGAGCGCAATGCCTTGATAGAGGCAGGTCGTCAGAATGGTGTTGATATTCATTCTGAGGGCTATAACCACACCGACAACAAGAGTTATTTCAAGATTGTTAGTGATGCTTCAGTTCGTGGTGATGTTGACCCTAACGAGGTTGTAAGTCCGGTATTGAATGGCAATACAAATGGTATGGCAACCTTAAAGAAGGCTATTAAGTCTTTGGATGCCGTAGGTGCAAGAGTAAATTCTACTTGTGGTCTTCACGTTCATATTGGTGCAGCAAAGTTGACAGGTGAGCAGTATGTTAACGTCTTCAAGAATTATCAGAAGCTTGAAAGATTGATTGATAGCTTCATGGCTCCTTCACGAAGAGGTAATTGCCGTTGGGCAGCCAGCTTGCTTGACAAAGATTTCTCTAATTGTCACAGCAATCAAGATATTAGATTCGATGTCTTTCATGGAGATAGATATTATAAGGTCAATGCTGAGAGCTATACACGTCACAGGACAATCGAGTTTCGCCAGCATCAAGGTTCTACCAATTTCAAGAAGATAGAAATGTGGGTTAAGTTCTGCGCAAAGCTTGTCGGTTGGTCTCGCAATAATGTCTTTGCTAGTGAGGTTATGAATATCGAAGATATACCTTTCTTGAATAAAGAAGAGAAGGCTTTCTTCCAGAGTCGTAAGGATGCATTTGCAACCAATAACGATTAATTAATGTAGTCCTAGGGTAAAAGCACTAGGACACAAAGAAATCAAAGTGTTATTAAGAAAAAGAAAGGGTAAAGATATGTGTGTTATTATTGTATGTCCGAAAGGTGTTGCTTTGCCATCCGTAGATGAACTAAAGGCTGCGTATATGAGAAATCCCGATGGTTGCGGTTTTGTGAGCGAGTCTGACCATTACAAGAGTTTGCATTTCTCTACATTTATCCGTAGATTGATGAAGCGAGATATAAATGAGAATGTAATCATACATTTTAGATTTGCTACTCATGGCTCTGTCTGTGTCAAGAACTGCCATCCATTCTACAAGGCAGGTTATTGGTTCGCACATAATGGAGTGCTCCCGATTTGCACTGAGCATGATAAAACAGATAGTCAAATTTGCTTTGAACGTTTCATTTATCCTACTATCAAGAAATATGGTTGGGGTTCTGATGAACATATGAAAGAAATGAACAAATGGACAGCTCATGGTTCTAAGTTTGCAATGTTGCATAATGGTGAGATTGTGAAGTCCGGTAAATTCATAGAGCGTGATGGACGGTTCTATTCTAATTTGAATCATTTGGGTTATATGAGAAATGTAATAAACTTTTAGAAGATTAATGTTTAGGTTCTTTTTATTCGACAAGCGTCAGATGTCCGTGAGGATATTTGGCGTTTTTTTGTTATATAAGGTGTTTTATTTTGTGTTGCTATAAATTATTCGTATATGTGATAAAATAGCCTTAAATCGCTTAAAAATGCCGTTATTACTCACTTTTAAGCAAAAGTGAGATACTTGCAAATGAATTAGTGTGTTAATTATTCTTTTCGTATTATCTTTGCACTAGTTTTAACAAATATATCGAAAGAATGAAAGATAAAATTTTCCAGTTACTAAAACAAGAGTATAAGTCTCTTGGGTTAGGTGATGAAGTTCTTCAGGCACATGCCGAAATGCTTGATAAGATGGGGCTTGTTACTGATGACAACATCGAGACAGTGGTTGCTAGTCAAAAGAGTTTTTTGGAGTCCTTGCAAAAGGACAATGACCGCAGAGTTACCGATGCCAAGAAAAAGTTCGAGGAGGCACAGAAGGCTAAAGAAGATGCTGAACGCAAGGCTGCTGAAGAAGAAGCTAAGAAGAAAGCTGACGAAGAAGCCAAGAAAGCCGCTGAAGAAGCCGAAAAGAAACGCTTGGAGGAATTGGCAAAGAAAAACGAAATGCCGGATTATCTCAAAAAATACTTTGAAGAGCAGGCAGCAGAGAAGAAAGCTTCAGATGAAGCAAGAACCAAGGAACGTGAAGAGTTCAAGAAACTCGTTGAGACCTTGACTCAGAAGAACACAGACCAAGCCAAGACTTACAACGAACAGATGGAGGCGCAAAGCAAGACCATTAAGGAATTGCAAGAAACTATCCAAAAGCAAGCTGAGGAGGCTAAGGCTAAGGAAGAGGCTGCTGCAAAGGCAAAGGCAAAGGCAGACCACGATGCGAAGATTTTATCAAAGGCTAAGGAGTTGGGCATTCCCGAAAGTCGTATCAACGAGGGTTTCACCTTGAGCGATGATGCTACAGATGAAGCTATCGAAACATACCTCTCCAAGGTAGCGAACAACTACAAGGCGTTGCAACAACCACAATTCGGGGGCAGCTATCGTGCTAGCGAGGGCGAGCCAACAAAGGAGGACGTTGACAATGTAGCCGCATCATTAGTTCAGTCACTTTAAAAATTGAAAAACATGAATCAGGAATTGAAGACTACAAAAAAGCAAATTGTCTTTGGTGAGGATTCCGTCATTATCCAGAAATGGGAAGGCGACATCAAGGGCGGTCGTGCTTTGGATTGGACAGGCGTAAAAGATGAAGTTCTTTACGCAGGTCGTGTTATCGTGACAGATGGTAAGGGAACTTACAAGCCATTGCCTATTGAAACAGGCAACTATAAGAATTTGGGTACTGCCAGCGACCCATTGGAGCATTACAAGTATGCGGGTGTTCTCTATCGTTCCATTCTGAACGGTGAACCAGCGGCAATTATGACTGCTGGACAAGTTAACAAGGTAGCAGCTAAGGCTGCAAATGGTGCTGACTATCCGGATGCGTTCCTTACAGCTATGCCAAAGATTGCTTTGGTTAGCGATGAGGATGCAAACAAGTTCGATGAGTCTGATGCAACCATGGACAAAGACTAAAAGAAGGAGGATAACAGATGGAAAAATCACTTTATTTTCAGTTGGTCAATAAATACTTCCCACAACTTGTTGCAAGTGTAGTAGAGAAGTTGAACGGCAAGAATCAGACTGCATTGACCTATATGTACCGAGACCACTTGACTAACACATATAGTCAGGACGGACGCTGGGCATCAATTACTGCGGAATACACACGAGTTGCTGCTGATGTTGTATCAATGGATGCAGAACTTCCATTGAAGAGCCGTGATAAGGTTTCAACCGCTGAGGGTCAAATCCCAAAGGTTGGTATGAAGCTTTACATGTCAGAGAAGCAGCTTAAGGATTTGGATAACATGATTGCGCAACGTTTGCCTCAGCCACAGATTTTGCGTAACTTGTTTGCAGACCTTCCTCGTTGTATTCAGGCGGTTTACGAGCGTATTGAAGATATGTTCCTCAGTGAGCTGTCAACAGGTGTAGCTTTGGCAACTCGTTCCGGTGGTACTGGTATCCGAATTGATGTAGGTTTTGCCGAGAAGAATAAGTTCGGTCACGGTGCTAAGGCTTGGGACGCAGAGGATGCAACTCCTCTTGATGACATCCAATTGGTTTACGACAAGGCGATGGAAGACCAAAATACCATCACTACTTGTTATCTTGATGATTACACAATCAAGTTGCTTGGCAAGAACAAGCAGGTTCGTGCTCAGTTTGCCTTCAATCAAGGCATTGCAACCAATAGTAATAGCAATATTCCTATTTTGAGCTTTGAGCAGATTGCTTCTATCTTCAGAAATAAGTGGCAGACTAACTTGGTACGTGTAGCCCGTACAATCAAGACCGAGATTAACGGCAAGAAGGGAACACACAACCCTTGGGCTAAGGGTCACATGACCTTTACATGCTATGATAACCTTGGTGATTTGTTCTGGACTAACGTAGCCGAAGCTACAAGACCAGTTGCAGGTGTTACTTATCAGTCAGCCGATGAGTATATCTTGGCTAGTCGTTATTCTACCAACGACCCACTCCGTGAGTTCACCAGCTCACAAGCAATGGTTGTTCCTATCTTGAATAACGTTGATGCTATCTATTCTTTGGACTCAACACAAGCAGTAGGTTAGGCTTATGAGAGGTGAGGTAATTAGTCCGTTCCGTGATAAGTTCCATTTTAACACCATCTATGAAGTAGGTGCAATCTTGGACTTTGACGAAGAACGCATGAACTCCCTTATCGAACGTAAGCTTTGCAAGATGTTGGAGGGGCAGAACGATAATAGTTCTGCATCTCCAAAAGACGATAAGGAAATTAAAGATACTCCTAAAAAGGAAGTCTTGAATGATGGAAAAGAAAATCCTAAAGAGGATGAAGATAAAAAATCAGAAGAGACACCTAAGAAGGAAGTCTTAAAGGAGAAGAAGGAGAGCAAGACTAAAAAGGAGAAAACCCCAAAAAAGGATGCTGCCGAGTCAACCGAAGAGACTTCTGAAAAGGAGAATGTAGAAGAGGAGCTTGACGAAAAGGCTAAGAGCGAGCAAGAGGCTGCAAAGAAAATCGCTGAGGCTATGAGTCAGGCTCAGAAATAATGATGTCACATGAAGATAAGAGAATACATTTCGCAGAAGTTGCGTGCTTGGAACATAACGGATGCCCAATTGGAAGATATTTCGTCAGGTATAGACCTTGACGAAGAATATACGTCTGATAATTCGCAGGTTGTAGGCAAGGCGATGATTTCCGTAATCGAGGAACTTATGCTTGCCCCATATATGAGCAATGTGAACGAAAATGGATTCTCTGTCTCTTGGGACTACTCTAGGATAGGACAATACTATATGTGGCTTTGCCGTAAGTATGGTGTTACTCCGGATAATGAAGTGGTGGCAGCTTTAGGGCTTTCCACTATCACGGATAAGTCTGATATTTGGTAAATGTCTAGGTTATGTTATATTCCCCTCATATATTAAAGAAAAAGTTCGTGAATAAGGTTGTCAACAAGTACAACGAGGTCATTAGCTCTTCTGAGGAATGGAAAGAAATGGGGCGTTGTCGGTGCGATGACAACTCTACCGAGCATTTCACTACCGATAATGGTAGCATATATACACCGAAATATCATATTGTTTGTGACAAGTGCCAGATTTCCGAAGGTGATGAAGTCAAAGTATATTCCGATGATGGAAGTTACCGAGGAGGTGGAAAGGTCTATAATGCCCCTAAGTGCAATTATCTTGGTTATATGAGTATCTATGTCTGATGTTATAAAGGATGAGATAGACGCTTTCTTTGCACAGGGAGAAAGGGAAGTAGATGAATTTCTTGACAGGTTAGGTAAAACTGCTGTTGAGCTTGATAAGGCTAACGGAAACTACCGAAACCGCACAGGTAATCTCAGAAGGTCTAACTATAGTAATGTACATGACCACACCTTGACCCTTGGCAACAAAGCGGAATATGCGTCTGATGTTTCCTCTAGGGGATATGATGTTATAGATTCGGGTATTCAGTATATCAAGAAAGAAATCGAGGATATGCGATGATAACAGAAATAGATGCTGGTCATGTAATCTATGATGACTTGGAACTTATGGGATTGGAACGAAGACTGAAAGGACATCTGACAAAGGGTGGACTTGAGGGGGAAAGACCTTTGGTCGGTGAGAAGATTCCTGATGAAGGCATGATAGTAATCATTCCTAAGCGCATGAGTGCAGACAAGACATATTTCAACGATTGTACTATAGAGGTAAACATATTGCTCAAAGATATAGAGGGCGAGGCTAATCCTCAATTGAACGAGCTTTTAAAGAAGGCTATTCAAACCCTGTCCGACAATGAGGTCGGAAAAGCTGAGGATGTATGGTATCGCTATTCTATCCGTTCCCACGGCATAGCGCAAGAGAGTAGGTTGAGTTGCCATTACGCAAACATTACTATTGATTTTGAAACATTAAACGTAAGATAAGATGAAACCATTTATTGGAATCAAGAGAATTTGGTATGGTGCTCCTCTTACCGAGGCAAATACACCTGCTAAGTTGGCTACATGGTTGAAAACCGCTACAGAGGTTAAGAACAGCCATGAGGGAACATGGGGATATTCTCAGGATGACCCTAGTGTTACCGAGTACAAGAACGAGCTGAACGGACAGGTTTACTATCGTGACAAGACCGATGAGGGTGCTAAGACAATTACATTCTCTATTGGTGTCTTTTCATGGAAGAATAAGGTAGACTTGCAGGGTGGTAAGATGTACAAGGCAACTGGAGAAGAGACTACAACGGAGGCAGATGCAGTAGGTTGGTCTTCTAGCCAAGATTTGGCTAATATCAACAAGTGTATCGTTGCTCAGACCAAGACAGGGAACTACATCGTTTTCTCAAATGCGGCTATCGTTGCCAAGGGTGACCAGCAGGATAAGAATATCACTTTGGGTATTTCTGCCGTTGCTATGGAAAGCGAGACCGATGGTGTGGCTGGCGAGTACCAATGGGAAGGCTCTGCGGTTGTAGAACAAGAATAAGACATAGGCAACAAATGATAGAGGGGGATGGTGTTAATGCCGTTCCCCTTTTTTAATATTCAGAACCATGAGTAAGGCAAGTAAATTAGTTACGGATGCAATTCTTGGAGAGGACACCGTAACGATAATCGTGAATGGAAGGGCTTATTACGTTTCACCACCTACAATTATAAAATTGGTCAAGGCGGCTAAATACCTTGATAGTTTCGAAGAGGGCAAGACCTTAGCGGAAGTCTTATGCATGCTTAAGAATTTGGATGATGCTTGCAAGGCGTTGTCCGTATTCATACAAGGCGATGAATCCATTAGTGATGAATTATCTAAAGGAACGCTTGAAGAGGTTGTCAATGGCTTACAAACGGCTTATTCCTTAATCTCTATAAAGGATTTTCAGACGCTATCAATTTTGGCGAAGAGTGCGGCAAGGATGATAGCAAAACCACGACCATAGGTAACGATACACTCTTAGGACAGATTGCATCTTTTATGGATAGTCTGCATTTATCTTACCAAGAAGTCGTGAAAGAGATACCTTATAGAAACTTATTGCTAATGGCAAAAGACAAGCAAAGAGTAGCATGTGGTGATGTAATGTATGAGGTAACGGAAGAAGAGTTTGGCATGAACTTCAAAAAAGGATAAGTTTAAAATAATGCAAATAAAGTATTAAAAGCACTAAAACGCTTGCAAGTTAGCGAAATATTATTTATCTTTGCAAGCGCAGAACAAAAAAGGATAAAATGGCGATTTAAGAAATTGATAAGATATTAGAGACACGAAACCCGATGGACTATACCGAAAGGCAGTCCGAGTCACTATTCCTTTGACTTTGCAATCGGTAGTTTCGTGTTTTTTTGTTTAAAATAAGATGCAAGACGTAAGGTTGATATTCGAGATACTGGTTTCCATGTTGCTTTGCGTTTGTCTCATATTGCTTGCTGTAAGTAGATATAGGCAAAAGAAAAAGCGTGAAGAACCGGAGCGAAAGGAAATGGACTTGATAGACTTCTTTTCTTTGGGAGGAGTTGCCTATTATTGGAACAAAGGTGGTAAGCAGCAGAAATGCTACACATACGAAGAATTTCTGAAAATCAAGGCTGACTACGTGGAGCTTTGGTTGAATCAGAATAGATATATTTTTAACTCTCAATTAGATTGCGATGATATATAGAGTATTTGTTTTGTTTCCGACAATAGTTGTATCAGATAGTATTGTCGGTATAGCTTGGCTAGGAAAGGTCTTTGGCTGGCGATATGGAAAGAACAAGAAAAAGAGCAAGAATGTGTCCTTAATGATAGGATATAACACAGGAATGTCTCTTAAGTCGAAAATAGATGATAACGCAGCGGATGATTATTTAAGACGCATTGCCGAAGAAAACAGAATCTAAATTCAAGGGTTAGAGTCCCTTTTTTACAACCATATTACTTGTGGTTATTTTTATACATCGGTTTTTATTAACGATTGTTTTTTATGGTAGATAAATGTATAAAAACGAGCACAAGTTCCCTTATAGATGGACTAAAAAAGATGCTAATTTCACAAAAGACAAAGGTAAGGTGATGTCTTGCTTTTGTTGTGGAGGTGGAAGTTCCTTTGGTTACAAACTAGCTGGCTACGATGTTGTAGCCTGTAATGAGATAGACCCAAAGGTTATGAAGATGTACTTGAAGAATCACGATGTCAAGTATTCTTTCAATTGTGATATTCGTGAGTTGATTACCAATATCAATATGGGGGGCATATTATGAAAGAAGAGTTGCATAATTTGGATATATTGGATGCTAGTTTCCCATGTTCTGTATTCAGTATTGCAGGTGACCGCCAAAAGGCTTGGGGAAAGGAAAAAGTATTCCGAGAAGGTCAGAAGGCGCAAAGGCTTGACGATTTGGCTTTCTACTCTATTGACCTTGCTAAAGAACTAAAGCCAAAGGTGGTGGTTTTTGAGAATGTCCAAGGTTTGTTGCAAGGTGAAGCTATCGAGTACGTGAAAGAGATTTACAAGCAGATGGATAATGCCGGATATATCTTGCAGCATTGGTTGCTTAATGCACGTAATATGGGTGTTCCTCAGAATCGACCTAGGGTGTTCTTTCTAGGATTACGCAAAGACCTTTGCGAGCCGTTTATGGTTCAGAAGGATTTGTTCGAGCGAGTGCCTAAGATAGATATGGACTTCAACGAGAAAGAAATTGTCTTGGATGAGTTCTCGGACTATAATGGAAGACAGATTCCTAAAGGAATGATGAAGTATTGGGAGTATAGAAACGAAAAGGACAATTCTATCGGTGATATTGTCAAGCGGATGGATAATCGTCTTTCTATGTTCAATAATATGTTTCTTAAAAAGAACAAGGTATGCAATACCATATCAGCAATGGAAGATAGACTTGTGTATTATGATAATCCAAGTTATCTTTCAGCACATGATACGATTTTAGCATCAACATTTCCGATGGATTATGACTTTAATGGCATGAAACCTTGGTTTGCTTGCGGAATGTGTGTTCCTCCTGTTATGATGGCTAATGTAGCTACAAGAATCTGGGATTGTTGGTTATCAAAGATTAAAAAGGAGGAATGCGCATGATAACAGCAAGTATGACATCGGGAGAGATGCGTAGAGTACGAAACTTAGATGAAGCTAGAATCTATGAGTTTCAGATGCGAAAAGCTAATGAGCTTAAACGTGAAATGAGAAAGCAGAACGTAAGACAAATAACAAAGACCTTTGAGCTTGCTACACCTAATGCCGATTATTTCATCGTTGTAGGTGTAAAACATGGCGATGTATTTGCTTCCGGTTTGTTCATTTATCTGAAGGAAACCAACGAGTATATTCCTATGAGTAGAAACGAGGGGTATAGCGAAGATTGTTTTGCTATGAGCGTTCATTTTCTGAAGAGATTTGCAGAAAGGTTTTTGAAAAAAGACTTACCGATTCTCAAGATATTGCAAAAGATATATACATCGTTTACATGTGCTGTTCAGCTCTATAGTGATGACAAGACAAGAAGAGTGGTATTTGCTATTCCGGAAGGGCTTATACTCACAGAATACGAGCAAGAAAAGCATATCATCCATTACAAAACCTTTGTAAGCATGGATATGCTAAAGAAGACACAGAAGCGGAGTTATGAGAAGATAAGTGCATTTCTCATGGAGTCTTGTCAGCAAATAGCTAAAGCAAGAGACACCGGAAATGACGAAAGGCTGTGCGTTGTGTACAGAAGGTTTTACAATGATATTGATTTGCTAGATACAAAGGAGGCGCAAGCCATATATTCAAGTTTCTTTGAAAAAGGAGGTAACAATGAAAGATAAATGTATAACAAGGTTTCTTGGTGATATAAAGCCTATAAAGAATTACGAAAGGTATTATGTTAGCAAGCTGGGACATGTTTTTACTATTGGGAGAACGTCTCAATTAAAGGAAATCGCACCTTGCAAGACACCAAAAGGTTATCTGAAGGTATGGCTTTACAAGAACGGAAAGCGCAAGATGTTTTATATACATCGTTTGGTAGCTCAGGCTTTCTTGGAGAATCCAGAAGCGTTTCCAATGGTGAATCATAAGGATTTCGATAAGACGAATAACGATGTAGACAACTTGGAGTATTGCACCGCAAGATACAATGTGATTTATTCTGCTATAGCAAAGAAAACTTCTTCCGAATACTTGGGTGTGACTTGGAATAAGAGTGTAAGAAAATGGCAAGCGCAGTATCAGATAGGTAAAAAGAAAATATATATAGGTTGCTTTGATACGCAAGAAGAGGCTCATGAAGCTTATGTTAACGCTATAAAAGAGATTTGATATGCTTGAATTTGATAGAATATACAATTCCGACTGCATAGAAGGAATGAAACAAATAGAGAGCGGGAAAGTAGATTTAATTGTTACTGACCCACCATATTGTATCTCCTATAAGACCGGATGGAGAGCAGACGACCATCGTTTTTCGAAGGAAATACTCAATGACGATAATGAGCAATTGATTATTGATTATATGAGCGAATGCTACCGGATTTTGAAGGATGATAGTGCTGCTTATATCTTCTGTAGTGCCAAGACCTTGGACTTTTTTATGCAACAAGCGAGGAACGCAGGGTTTACCATTAAGAATGTGCTCATTTGGCGAAAGAATAACCATACGGCTGGAGATTTAGATGCGCAATATGGTCAATATTACGAGCCAATCCTGTACTTGAATAAAGGCAGACGAACCATAAACGGCAAGCGTTTGGAGGACGTGTGGGACTTTGATAGAGTTCCATCAGATAAGTTGGTACATCAGAACGAGAAGCCAATCCCCTTGCTTATGCAATGCATCTTGAAATCATCGGACGAAGGAGATTTGGTGTTTGATGGCTTTATTGGCAGCGCAAGTACTGCTCTGGCTTGTATGCGGACAAATCGGAATTACCTTGGTTTTGAATTGGATGAGGATTATTTCAAGGTGGCACAAAGAAGAATTAAGGAAGAAATGTTAAATCAAAAAGATATGTTTGGATATGCTGGAGTTAAATAGAATTTATCAAGGTGATTGTCGAAAGCTTCTAAAGCTATTAGACGATGAATGTATAGACCTAGTATGCTCAGATGTAGCTTATCCGGTACAAGCTAGAGGTGGGCGTAGTAACATGAGCGGATATTGGACTGATTTACAAACAAGAAAAGGTAAGATATTCAAGAGTAATGACATAGATATTTCGGAGTATATCAACGAACTATATCGAGTACTAAAGGATAAGACTCATTGCTATCTTATGTGTAACGACTATAATCTGATGCACTTTCTAGATGAGATAGGACGGAGTGAGTTTCACTTCACAAAGTGTTTAATATGGGATAAATGCACTAAGGTGTGTGGAACGTATTATATGAACCAAAAGGAGTATATCATTATGCTTCGTAAGGGAGGTGGAAAGCCAATTAATGAGTTTGGCACATCTGACATTCTGAGTGTTCCTATTCCAACCAACAAACGCAGGGATAAAGAAGGATTGATCAATCAGACCGAAAAACCAGTTAAGTTGATGGAGATTCTAATCAGAAACTCAACAAATGTAGGTGATGTTATTCTTGACCCATTTATGGGGAGTGGCACAACAGCAAGAGCTTGCGTAAACCTTGAAAGAAAGTATATAGGCTTTGAAATAGACCAGCGTCAAGTAGATTTTGCCAATAACGAATTAAAGAATATGAGTAGGCAGTTAAGTCTGTTTTGAAACTATGGATATGTGCAAGGTGTTTTGTTGCAATCCTGTTGTAAGAAATGGGAATAAAGAAACAACGGATGCTCTTATAAGAGCTATGAGAGACGAAGCCTTAAAACGAGGGTTGGTACGTGATGAATTGATAGATTTTTGCAACCAATTCATAAGAGAGGGCGAAATCAAAGCTTGTATAGAGCATTTGCTAGATAATTTCAAACGTTATTTTTGGAGGTATCATTGATATGAGAAGAAGAAAGTTGAACAAGTCTCCAGTGCTAGGCTTCTGCGGATTTGTTATCGGTTACGAGTGCAAGGAAAAGGGAATAAAGCTGATGGAGTGCGATAAGGCGCAAGCAGATGCAATCATAGTTCCTCATCACTTTTCACACAAGGTAACGAAGAATAGTTGCTTGAATCTTTTGGTATTGTATAAGGATAAGATAAGGGGCGCAATGCAAATAGGGTATGGAATCCGACCGCACATCAAGACTGAAAAGGGCGAAGTGTTGGATTACCATCAAGTGAGGGAATTTGACAGAATGTGGTTGTCTGATGATATGCCAAAGTTTAGCGAGACGATTTGCCTATCTCTCTTGCATAAGTATATTAGGGCAACACATAAGGAAATCAAGTACCTTATATCTTATGCCGATACGTCCATAGGTAACAAGGGAACTATATATAAAGCTGCAAACTATGAGCATATTGATACCATTAAGGCAGATTTCTATGTGTTACCAAGTGGTGAGCGTGTGCATCCGGTTACGATGTGGCATCGGCACAAGACAAGAGCATGGGAGGTTCTAACGAAGCTATACCCAGGAATAAAAAAGGCAGAAGGGTTTCAACTTAAATTTCTGAAGAAGTTATGAAGAAAAGAAATAAATGTATTCCTCGTCATTTGCATCCAGATCCTGAGCATTGGGTTAGAAAGGGTCAATCTTGGAAGGCGAAGGTAGCTTATGAAAGCGAGGATGATGCTTGGGAGTTTCTAAATCAGAATTCGAAGTTGAAGGCTTCCGGCTGGCATCCTTACTTATGCAAGGTTTGCTCAAAGTGGCATATTGGTAGGTTACATAATTAACGATTATGAAAAAAGAAGATAGACTTAAAATATATCGCAAATACGATGGGCATTGTGCTTATTGCGGCAAGAGTATAGAGTATAAGGATATGCAGGTTGACCATCTTGTTCCGAAAAATCGAGGTTGTTACTCTCGGTGGAGCGACAAGGAGGGAAAATTTGTCGTATTCCATGGCGATGATTCCATGGAGAACTATATGCCATCTTGCAGGTCTTGTAATCTTCGTAAGCGTGATATGAGTTTGGAACAATTTCGTTCAGAGATTACTAGACAGGCTAAAGGATTGCTTAATGGTAAGGCTTCTTTCCAAGTAAAGATGTCGCTTGCTTATGGTTTAATCGAAGAGCACTTTGATAGACAAATTGTGTTCTACTTTGAGAAATTTAAATAGTTGAGAATATGAAGAAGTTTAAGAAGTCGATAGAGATTAGCACTAAGAATATTTCAGACGTTCTTCAAGTGCCAATTGTTACAAGTTTATACAAGACTAAGAATTTTAAAATCCATTGTCTTGATGGTCGTAGCGTTCCTTATGATACTATAGCACTGATGTATGTTCATATCGAAGGCTTTGATAGCGATTTTTGTATTAACCAAGGCAACATGCTCGCTCTTGACATTTGTGATACTTGGTATGCCTTTTCAAAAGCAGGGTGGGAGAAACATAAAAACGATGAGGTATGAAGAAGAAAGGATATTACGAATACGACCAGCCCATTTACCCACACTTATTGTGTGTTGGGGTTGGGTTGCAGTTTGAGGATGCAAAGAAAGCATTCTTGAATAATGATGGTACGGATATTGAAAAGTACGATTTTTTAAATGGTGATGGATTTACTTATTACGGACTTCACATAAGAGAAACAGGAAGAAAGTGCGTTCTTGTTTTATTCAGTAGCAGTAAGGCTATGCGTATGAATGTAATTTGTCATGAGGCTAGTCACGCTTGTGATGCTATCGAGGGTAATATTGAAATGAAACATGGTGGAGAACCATCTGCCTATCTGATAGGTTGGATAGCATCATGTATCAATAAGGCTCGTTTGGGAATTGGAGATTTCGTTGAAATCGTAGATAAGGAAGAAAAATAGCCCAAAGGCAAAATACCTTTTTGGGTTTACCCCATCACTATATATAATAATGTAGTGGTGGGGATTTTTTTGTTAACGTCAGCAAATTATTTGTTTATATTATTATAGTGTGTTAAAGGTTATAAGAAACACATTAAATAATTTGCATATTTCGAATATTCTTAGTATCTTTGCATCGTAATTAAGAAATAAAGGTTACTAATTAAAAATGGTGAGGCACACCACAAAAACTGTAATAAGAAAATGAAAAAGTTTTTTGAAAACTTATCTGAAAAGTTTAATGATGCGGCTTTTGTGGCGCAGCTTGATGATTTTACTTGCGAGTTTGATGCTATTAACAAACCTGCTGAAATCGTGGTGTCCGTTAAGAGTAGAAAGGTTATCCATTCATATGGGAATATTTCTTCTTATCCATATTACAATGTAGATAAGATTAATATCTATAATGAAGACGGAGAAGACGTGTCTTTAAAATATCCTTTGTTCTGCCAAAGAGTTAAGGATTGCGTGCCTTCTTATAAAGATGTAGAGAATGACTTGATGGAGGCAAATATGAGCGATACTGAGCTTTATTTCGGCTCAGAGGCTAATTATTTGCATTACAAGTATGGTAACTAAATGGTTTGGATATGGAGTACGAAAATAAGTTTGTAGGTCTTTCATCTGTAATGAGTCACGACCTTGAAATATTAAGGTATGAACTAGAGTATGGATGGAAATTGGCTCTTATGCCAAATGATGTGTGTACAACTAATTACTTTTAAAATTTCAAATTATGGCATATTATAAAGTTAGTGTAGATGTATCGGATTTATTCGATGATATGCTCGTCCATGTACAGAAGAGTTTTCTTATTGACAAGTTTTGCTCTTTAGCAACAGACCAGCAGATAGAGGTAGTAAGCGAAATGCTGGAGAACCTTAATGGCGACCAAGTAGCTAAAGTTATAGAAGACGCTTTCGATAACTTGCATGAGCAAGGTCAAGAGCAAGTAATCAACTATGTGAACGAATAAGGCTATGATGTCCGATAAACAATATAGAGTTGCTCGCAAGGGTGTTGTTGAGCAACTTAAATTAGCTCAGAGACTACATTGCAAGCACATGGAGCAGAAGTGTAAAGTGGCTTTGGAGAAGTTAGAGAAACGCTTCTTAAAGCCGGATGCTGTGGGCTGCTTCGATTTGGGCGCAAGGGTATCAAATAGTTATTATCATCTTTAAATGGTTAAGGTTATGGCTACAGCAAATTTTGAAATTGGAAATAAAGAATTTGAGGTACGTTTCATACGTGAATCAGGTTATCCTCCAACAAACAATGAACGTGGTTCTTCATTAGTTGAGTATGATGTAACGACATACAAAGATAATCAGCCAATGATAAAGAAGTTCAATCAGAAGAAACGAGTTTATTTCGACCTTAAAGGTAATGTTTATAAGAGTAAGCAGAGCAACAAGGTATGGTTCAATCTATATAAAGCAAGCTAATGGTTATGGGAACAAAAGTAGAAGTAAGAACTATTCCTTTGCATGGATTGTTTATTCATCGCAAGCAGGTTTGGCGGTCACTCGGTAAGCTTAGAGCTGAAAGCCATTCTACGACAGCGCAAAAGGTGTTTATGAATGAGCATGATACCGAGGTATCAACTGAGAATGCTGATTTCATTGATGGCTTGAAAGTCACTCCTTATGATGGGGAGTTGCCAAAAATATCAAAATACGCAGATTGTAGCATGAGCTACTATCAACATTGTTTAATGCAAAAATTGGTTTAGTTATGGAAGCTGAGATTAATATAGTGGAAATCCTAAAGGATAAGCCGCAAGGAACGAAGTTATATTCTTCCGCTTGTGGTAAATGCAAGTTAGAAGAAGTGGATGATAAAAGTTTCAAAATATCCTTCTACAGTTCAAAATTTGGTTTTATGAATGGTGGAGAAGGGTATCTTGATAAAAATGGCAAATTGTATGATGATGGAGAATGTGTTGTTTTTCCATCAAAAGAAATGCGAGACTGGTCTAAGTTCCAATGGAAAAAAGGTGATGTACTGGTGAGTAATGATGGTGGTACAGAAGTTATCTTTGATAAATGGTACGATGATACCTATACCAATTTCTATAGTAAGCATTACCTTAATAGTGAAGATGAAAATAATATTAAGTATAATGAAGCCTTCCTTTGTACAACTGAAAGATATTCCCTTGTAGATAAAGATACTGCTCAGACCTACATTAACACCATAGAGAAGCGTTTGGGTGGCAAGCTCAATCTTGAAACTTTGGAGATTGAAAAGCAGCTTGAGTTCAAGGATGGGGATATAGTGGTATATGGAAAATCAGCAGCAATATGCCGAAAGTTTTATAAGCATACCCTTTGTTTCTATGTTTCTCTAAATGAAATGGTTGGATTATTGTTTGACGATGAGGTGGAATCATCTGAAGAGTATAGATTTGCTACAGAAGAAGAGAAAAAACAGCTCTTCTCAGCTCTCGAAAAGGAAGGCAAACGATGGGATAGTGATAAGAAAGCTATTGTTGATTTGAAGCCAAAGGTTGAGCTAAAACCATTTGATAAGGTGCTTGTCAGAGACTTTGGAAGCCAAGCATGGCAAGTAAGCTTGTTTAGCTATAAAGATAGCGATTCTTATTATTATTGTTGTAATGGTTGTGGTTGGAATCAATGTATTCCTTACAACGAAAAGACAGCACATCTACTAGGAACGACTGGTGAGTGGAAAGGAGGTGAGGGATGAAAGGATTATGTAGTTACTGCTCCAGATATTTTTTTTGTAGCAAAAGACCCAATCAAAATGAGGAGGATGTAATACTTTGTTCAAGCTTTACCCAGAATAATGATAACGAAGAAACCATTTGGGAGCAGAGAAGATATGAGATAGCAAAAGATGTTGCAGCAGGTCTTGTACAACGTCCTAACTCTACGTATGACAGTGTTGTTAATTCTGCCATCAAAATCGCAGATAAATTAATAGAACGTTTAAAGGAGAAGTAAGTTATGATAGACGATAAGAAAATAGAAGCTGCTGCTAATAAGCATATTGAGACAGAGTATGCTAGATACAATAGTGGCGAGGTTGAGGAAGAAATGATTTGTCTTAGGGGCAAAGATAGCTTCAAGGCTGGTGCTAATTGGATGCAAGAAGAGTTCTTGAAGAACTTGTGGCATCCTGCTAGCGAAGAGCCAGATGTAAGACACAAAACTATCATCTGTCTTTATGAGGATGGACACATCTGTCAAGATTATGATGTTTCTGATGAAGCAACAAGACATGATAGAATCCTTGGTATAGGCGAGTTCAATTGGGACTACTATGCTGAGGATAATGAAATAAAGAAATGGTGCTATGATACTGATATACTGCCAAAAGAAGGAGGTGAGCAATGATTAGAGACGATGTAAAGATAATTGTAACACCAACTGGTGTATCACTTAAAGAAGTCTTGACTAAAGAAGTAGTTAAGGCACTCGAAGAAGAAGCTTCCATCTATATGAATTATGAAATTCCAGAAGTAAAGCTTGGTGGCAACCCTCCTAGTGGCAAGGAAAGCCGTAGAACTAGGAGAATGTTAGAACTTAGAAAAAGAAAGGGTAGACTATGATTGATAAAAACAAAATAGAAGAAGCCAAGGAAGAAATCTATGAAGATAGATTTCTGTTAAATGGCGAAGAGATAGTCTTCAACAATGATGAAAAGGAAGAAATGTTCTATGAGGGGGACATCAAAGAAGCTATTGGACTAGGTGCTAAGTGGGCTATCAATGAGTTCTTGAACGATTTGAATGAATTGCTTCATCCTGCTAGCGAAGTTCCTAGAAATGATAACGGAAAGATTCTCGCATTCTCAAAAGTTAATAGTAATATTAAACTCTACGATATGAACGCTATGTTAAATGAAACTGCTTGCGACACATATCAAGAAATGTGGGAAAAGGAAGTCAAGACGTTCCATTTGTCTGATTGGATATTCATAGATGAGTTGTTTGATTTAATTAACTGGAGGTGAGTAATGAAAACATTTGTATTTGATATAATGCTCGACGGAAGATTCATCTGCACATTAAAGTATAAATATTGTGCGCTCTTCCCAATAGATTTTGAAGATTTAGAGAAGTTCATTATCAGTAAGAAACCTTCTCTGAAAGGAAAGGACTATAGAATTGCATTTTAATTGAATAATAATATGAAAGTATTTAAACTGCTTCTTGTAAGTATCACTTATTTATTGATAGGAGTGTTAGAAGTGTACAGTTACTTTCTGTTTAAGGCAGATGTTATTGGCATGTTTGCATTCCTTACTATTTGTGGTTTTATAGTAACTTTTATGTCAGAACTAGATAGTAATTAAAAAGTAAAGCGTATGAAAGCAAAAGAATTAGCAGAAATATTGCTAACAAAGCCAGAAAGCAATGTTTGCATAAAAAGGAAATATGTTATAAACCCTCATGGAGATACTGATTATAACGCGAAAGGTATTAAATCAATCGGTATAGAGGATGGGAAGTTTATGTTATATGAGAAGTAAAGCATATGACAAAAGAAGAAATTGAGAATCTTATAAGAAAAATTATAAAAGAAGAGTTATATTGTCATTTAAAAATATGGCACTTGGGTATAAATGATGAAAAGTAAAGTATATGGATAAGATAAAATACATTTCAGGAGATATTGTGACAATAGAAACAGAATCAACGAAACCAAAAGTAGTAAGAGTTTCAAATGCTGATGAGGATAGTGTTATCTATTGTGAAGGTTGGGGAGAAGTCTGTTTTTATGACGAGATAAAACCTATTCCTTTAACAAAGGATATACTTCTTAGAAACGGATGGAAAGTTAGCAGAGATTCGTTGTTGCTAAAAATTGATAATAATGTTACATTGGGGGTTGTCTTTGCATTTGACCATAAAGTTTGTTATATCAGAGCAACGAATGACATTATTCACAAAGAGCAAAATTTTACTAGGTTGAAGCTTTCTGATGTTGATTTTGTTTCTGATTTACAGCACATTCTTTTCGGCTTGAACATTAATCACAAAATGGAGGTGTAGGTATGGCAAAGTGTCCTTTTAATAAATATAAAGAGTGTCAAGAATCAGATTCGAGATATTGTTATTGTACTCTTCCATGTGATATATATAATAATTATAAGAAGAAGTTGTTAACTTAAAAGTATAGAGATATGAAATTAGGAGAACTCAGAAAAATCATAGCAGATATAGACACAGTATATGATAATTGTGATGTGACTTGTTATGAGAGCAATGGTAATTTAGGATATGCAAGTATTGCAACTACTGCTTATCTTGGGAAGACGTATGTAAATCAAGGCTATCCTATACGTAGAACATTTCAAATTCAATTTGAATTACTAAAAATAATTATTTAAAGTAACTAACCGCCTTCGGGCATAATTTTAAAGATATGACAAAAGAAGAATTAAAAGTAAAGGTTTCCAAGCAACTAAGCATTATCAATGATGCTAACGAAGAGATTTGTTCTTACGTAAATGATTACATCGAAAGTCTACCATACAAGGTTGGTGACAAAGTGAGCTGTTCAAGATGTAATGTTTGTTGGATTGCAAGCATTATTCCAGAACGAAATTGCGCAAGATATTCTGGCATGATTGAGGTAAGAATCAACCCTGCTAAGAAAGATGGCACTCGCTCCAATAGAGAGTTTGTTCTATTGAGTATGGAAATTGATAGTATCAAAAAAATTAGTTAATCATCCTGCAAAGGATATAAATAGGTAGTAATATGAAGAAAATGAAAATTAAAGACTGCTTTGATAAAGATGGTAACTTCATTAAGCCGTTTGACCCATATAGATGTGAGGATAATGACCCTCTCTATTTAGCATTATTTGATGAAAAGGGGCACGCTACAAGAGATAGTGAAGTTTACACATTAATTGCAAAGCACAATTGGGGATTTGATTGCGCTGCTGTTAAGTATTATTATTCCCATAGATTTGATACTGGGTGCAAAGGTAATTATACAGCAATTTACGCTTGGAGATAGAGTGACTAACCACCCTCTCCTGTAAAAGGGAGAGGGATAATTAAGAAGAATATGTACGCAAAAGTAAAAAAGACAGGAGAAATTTTATATGATGCTTATATGGACGAGATTGATAATGGCTACTATCTCGTTAAAGGCATAGACAAAGAAGGTAAAAAACGCTCGTTCTATCCTCATGAGACTACGGACTTGTATAGTTCAACAAAACTTATAGTTTCTTTCAATAAAAAAGAAGAAGACACTAAACAGGTGTGCTTTCTAGGCAAGGGTGGTTGCGTCTTATGTGGTGGTGGGGAAGACTCAGAGATGAGTAAACTGTGCCATACGCTATGGATGCCACCAAAAGAATATGATAAAGAGCAACATTGTATTTGTAATAGATATGATACTACTTCTTGCAATTTTACAGAAATGGATATGAGTAAAGTGTTTATACTTGCAAAGAATGGTCGTTATATACCTTTTGAGGAAGCACTGAAAATGAGAGAAAGAATTAGTGTATAACAGTATCAAACAGATTCAGACTAACAAGCCAACTCGCAGTCCTCCAAGAGATAGCTGCCGACTATCAAGGCAAAACCATTGACAACATCATTCAGAAGATGGGGGCAAGGCTTGACGAAGTGATTAAACAAGAAACAATTTAGAACTATGGATAAGAAAGAGAAATCAATCAATAGTCATATTGATAAGGCTATAGGCTATTCAGATAAGGCTCATGACGAGTTGCAAATCGCTCTAAATATTGCTTTGGAAGGAAAAGGGCTTAGTGACGAGGAAAAGGAACTTTTAAGCGTTGGATTTGCAACAGGAACAGAAGAAGCCGTAGAGCGTGTTGCTGATGGTAGTTGTAATGATGAATATATCAGTGCATGGGATAGCCCAATTAGAGACTGCCGAATATCTGAGGTATATCGTATGACAGGTGAGCAGATACGTGAATATTTTAATTTGTAACTATGGATAAGAAGAAAGTTAAAGAGCTGATAGAAGAAG
>ERZ773192.1674-NODE-1674-length-21192-cov-27.328713_pt1 | contig 21192 bp, 17 predicted proteins | sample MGYA00581010_ERZ773192 | MGnify/ENA primary metagenome ERZ773192 (study PRJEB29015, sample SAMEA2737741) | human gut metagenome | biome: human gut; feature: human-associated habitat; material: faeces | place: China | collected 2012 ...
AAGCAGTTATATCATTCATTCAACTATTAATCTTTATTAAATTATTAATACTATCTCAATATTTTACGCCATAATGATGTATATTTGCAGTCAGAATGATTATTAATTAAACATGTTAGGCTTATGGCACAGACAGCAATGACAGTCCGTATGGACAACCAGCAGAAAGCACAGTTTGATAAACTCTGCGAACAGTTTGGTATGAGTGCGAATACCGCCATCAACATCTTTGTTAAGGCAGTAATTCGCAGTAAGAGCATTCCATTCTCCATTCAGGCAAAGAATGAAGAAGAAGATGAAGTGACTGCAAAAGCAAAGGCTGCGTTTCAATACATGTGTGACACAGCAAGAGAGAATAACATTGATATGTCACTTGATGAGATCAATGAAGAAATCAGAGAAGTCAGACGATTAAGAAAAGAACGCAATGGTATATGCAGTCATTGATACGTCCCGTTTTCCTTATGCTGGCGAAATGCCAGATGAGGACGACCGAGTCTTCTACGAAGTCTGCCTGAGCAAGGAAGATTCCTTCTTAGTAACAGGTAATCTAAAACACTTCCCAAAAGAACCGCAAGTGATTACAGCTGCAGAAATGATGGAAATATTGGATAACGAACTATAAGATGTCATTACAGCAGGTGTCTCCAGCTCTCGTAGTAGGCGACACCTGTAAGTAGAATAACAAGGTGGTATCATTTGAGTGATGCAAGCGGTACAGTTAAAGCGCTATGAGCATCATATATTCAAAGAATTGGAGAGCATTTTCATTTTACGTACCTTTTCTGCCGCCAGTTCTATTGTCATATGAGAGTCAACCGCTTCATAATAACTATATTTTATGCTATCAATGGTTTTATTTAACCACGTACGTTCATCCGTGATTTTTGAGCTTAGAACCTTTATCACCTTTTCAAGATTAACAGAAGAGGTTCCAACCATCCCTTTTATCCCGTCAATAATACTACTTGTCCAGAACGATGAATCCATCGTAAAAGAAAGATCTAAAAGTTTATCGAAAACGGGTAAAGAATCTATTGTATAATTACAGAATCTAATTGCAGTAAACACATTACCGAAATAATATTTATCTTCTGTCATACACTTAAGAATCTCTTCTAAAGCCTCTTGATTACCTAATGATGCCTGACACTCCAAATATGTCTTTTTGTCATATTTCAATAGTGTATCCTTAAAGTGAGCTAGAGTATCTTTTACCCATTGCATATCATCCTTTAAATGGCACATCAACATTTTTAGGACATACGCTTTATGCTTATCAGGAATATCTTGGAAGATAGCCATAATTTGTTCCATTCCGTCAGGTTCACTTTTAAGATACAAATTTATGATATTCCCAGAATAACCGTCTTCGTCATGCTTAATGAATTCAAATATATAGGAATACACTCCAGACAAATGCGCATTTATTGCGTATTTTGCTAATTCTAGGTAGTCACAAACATCTAAGCCTTTCGGATTCTTTATCAAAGAAATAATTCTATGCTCAGCTCGTTCCTTACCTAGTTCCTGAACTGCGTAATCAATAAAAGGTTTATGGCTATAAGCATGTTCCCATCTGCTATCTCTTACAGAAGCATATTTCAAACATATTTCTTGAACATCCTTATCTAAAGTAATTTCATAATCTAATGCCAAGCTCAGATATCTCTGTCCTGTGCGGTTATCTTTTATCTTCGGCAACACATGTTCAAGTATTACTTTCAAACAGTTCTTTTGCTTGCCTGTTAACTGTTTTATCCTGTGATTTGCCAATTGATCCAATACAAACAGTTCATAAAGGCTTTGATCTTCTATCTTATTTTTGATTTTCTGCAGGTCATATTCCTGCGTGTTATCATTATAGAATAAGCTCATAAACGAACCGACATAACTGTCCCACTTGTTTTCTTCGCATTCCTTTACTTTTGCATACAATTCCTTTCTAGCTTTCGGTGCATACTGATTTACAATATATAGCACCGTTTCTTTAAATTGGGCATAATCCAGAAGCAACGCCATGCTTTTTTCTTCACGCAACTTCATCTCATTAGGATGGTAAAACCTTCTTTCGGGAAATTTCTTATGAACCAAGTCATAATGCAGAAGATTCCACGCATCATCATAATTATTAGTAAGCCAAGTTGCAATACCAAAATCATTTATCGAATCAGGTTGCAGCACATCTATGCATTTCTCCAAATCTGTTTCATCACCAAATAAAGACAGTTTTATTTTTAGAATTTGCAGAAGCCTTATTTCTTGTTGAGTATCTTCAACACTTCTAATTTCATTTATAAGTCTAATGAAGTCGGGCTTTGGCATATTATCAATACAAAATTTACGAAAAGCTTGAAAAATCTCAACGATAGTATCTCGCAAAGAAATATAATCATGATCCTTAGCAATTTGAATCCATGAATCTATAACTGTTTGACAGAACCCTCCATCATCCACATATACTTTACTATTGCATAGCATTTTTTGAATAGGATTTAACAAATCAGCCTGATTATGATCCGCCTTTTCCTCATCAAAGAGTTGCGGCAAGAACTCCCATAATCTCTTTAACTCATTTTTACCATAAACATTCCCCAAACATTTGTAGAAATCATGGCGATGAACGATATGAGTTGTACTCTTTAGACTATAGTTCTGCAAATATCTTTCTTGCGCAATAATATACCCCACATATTTATCAGCTTGATTCAAATTAGCAATCAGCTGAAATGCAGTTTGTATGATATGATGATCTTTCGACTTTACATCAAGTATGATAAGTCTATCAATGTCTTCTTCAGTATTCAAATAACTACTATAGAAAGGTACATACAAAGAATAGGTTTCCTGATCATCATTATTCCCCAGTTCATTTATCTTATCGAAAACAACATTCTTGAAGTCAGACAGCAATATGCCAACAGAAGGACTGGAGAAGTCCATCATAGAAACACAAGTTGCCAACAAAGCCAAATATGGATTTATCTGATGAACATTTCTATACTCTTTCAACAGGAATTCTGCATTATTTTTAGTATTACACAAGCATGCTATAAACTTGGCTATTTTGTAAAAATCATCAGGATAAATTTGCTCTTTACTATATTCTCCTAAAATTCCCTTTAAAACACTCTGCTTAACCACCATACTAATACTGGTTGAATCAATATTCTGTAAAACCTTCACATCATTTTTTAATAACCAGTCTATCATCTGATCTTTCTTGACAGATTCATTCATATATGAGATAGCAAGAACCAACACATTATACCAGTTCTTCTTAATTATTGGAATTTCACCATTTGCGTAGCATACTATCTTTAATATTTCTTGGTAGGAAAGATTCTTTAAAAATTTTGCAACAAAATGCTCTTTAAAGCCATTATGAATGAAAGAATAAACGTCCTTAAAAGAATCTTTTTTTAATATAGTATATAAAGTTAGATCAGAAATTTTTCCTTTGGAAAACTTTAAATATTTATATAATTCTTTCCCTGACAATACTTGTTTTTCTGAAAATTGCATGGTAAGCGCAATCACAGTAAACAAGCCTTCTGCCCCATATTCTAAGTCATTAATGGTATCTCCCTCTTTTTCTTTCACTTTCAAACTTTTGGTAAATACATAATCAAGTATTTTCTCTTGTGTTTGAGGAATCTGATGTTTTTCGCCAAAATAATCAACAACAGAAGACAGATAGAATGGCACATCAAGAAGTTCTGAAATGTTTTGGTGCTGTTCGATATATTTAATAAAACTTGTCGTATGTTCACCAAGACTACCCTTTATGTAAGATACTATTTCATCATAAGATAAAGGCAGCATTTCAAGTTGAGTAAAATCACTCAACATTCTACCATTGTTATAGTTTGAACGGCATGTAACTACAACCTTTATTTTTGAGTACTCTTTTAAGAAATCCCTTAGTTCATTTATCAAAGAATTCCTATCTTTATCATTAAGTTCGTCCATACCATCTAGAAGAATGTATTGGTTTTCTTCTAATCTACATGGCAAAATATTAAAGAAACTATCATGATGAAATTGACTATAAGAAGATGCCGCAATAAATTGAACACCCTTTTCCACATCTTTGGAAATTATGTTATATAGCCTATAAAGCTCTGTTGTTTTACCATTTTGAGCAGTACTAAAGATAACAAACTTACGCAATTCATTATTCTTGACCACTTCTTCAAGAATCTTATCCAATGAATATTCTTTAGATTCTGGAGAGAACAATACATCAAAGGCCTCCGAACGATCTGATTTCAGAGCAAACTTACGAGGTAAATAATGCTCAGGTAAAGGATAATCGCAAATGGTTTCTGAATATTTCAGGAGACTATAAATCATTTTATAGGAAAGTTCACCATTAAATAGTAATTCCAGATGTTTCTCTATAAGTGAAATTCTATCAAAATGTGAAGTAAATTGGGCAAAAAGCCAATTTCCATCCAGTATATCTTTGTCTTTATCAAAGATTATAGGACTTGATAGATTGTGTATTTTGCTACTTGCTAGATGCTTATTAGCAGATGCTTTTAATATAAAGAATTTCAGATTGAATCCTTCGAGGCCATGCACGTTTTTTACCTTTTTAATGGTTTCGGAATATTTTTCTATTGTATCAGAAGAAGTAACCTGAAAGATAATTTTGTTTTTAGTATCAATCAAATCGAAACCCACTTGATTAGGTACATTATTCAATATATTAGCATTCTGCAAATGATAATCAAAGCAGTCATTCAGCACATACATAAACACATTTTCTGCCAAGACATTTAAGTCATGGCAGTTGGACAATTTATTCAAAGATATTTGAGTAAAAATATTCGTAATAACGCTCTTAATCTTATCCAAGTTTTCAAACATACTCTTATATTATTTATAGTTCAACTTGTAACATCACTCTATACACCTCACCTATAACTAGTTATCTTACTCTGCTTCACAAAAAGCGAATACTGACATTGAGCCGCCATATAGAGAATTTGCATCATATTAGCCGTTTGTTCCCGAGAAGCAGGTCCAAGAATAATTCCACTTAAGCGGAACGGATATATATTATCTTCTTCGACTTCTCTCACTAACTTCTTCTCAATGTAAGGTGTCAAAATACCGTTATCACGATTAATAAACCATCCGTCAGTTTTCTTACTATTTACCATCAATCGACATTCACTCTCAGAAGAATAATCTGATAGTTTCAAGAAATGCTGGTATTTCTTCAAGAGGTTCATGCGAAATCTGATAGAATTATCCTTTAATGCATCTTGTAATTTGGCAATTTTCTCTAGAACATCTGATTTTTCAGCGATATAACTAATATTAAAAAGTTCATCACTATCCTTGTTTATGCGCTCAAACACCATGCATACGCCACGGGCATTGTCCCCATACAATCTCCACATATCAAGATCGTCAATACGTGTAGTAAAAGAAGTAATGAATTCTTTATCTGCAAACAGATACTTATCACATTCTTCATCAAAGTCTTCTTTGTAGTTTCTAATGTATTCCTCTAAAAAACCTATCTCTGTTTTGTCATTCATCGACACAATACTATTCATACGCATCTTTCCCGACTGCAATACAGCAACAAGCGTATCTAATGTGGTATATTTGGCTATTTCATCAGGCTCCACTGCCCTTTCTGGCTTAATGTCCTTCAGCATATTCTGCTCTACTTCTTCCTTCAAGACGAAGCATTTAGAAGCTGGATCATAGAGAATATCTGTTATTTGAATCTCAAAACCATATATAGTATGAATCAGTTCACATATTTTCTTCTTTTTCAAATCGGCATCTTCAGGAAACTGGAATATCACTTGCATCCATTCATCGAACGTTTTGTCTGATTTCAGTAAATCATTTCTATTATATACAGACAGACCACCTTGATGCATGAATTGTATCTTCCAGCAAGGTATATCATACCCTTCTATAAATGAATCTGTTCTAAAACGATGCCCTAAGCGGTATTCAAGTTTTAAGAAAGGCTTGTCATATATATAGAAAGTATCAGAGAAACTGCACAAGTCTATTTTCTCCATACTTTTGTTATGCCTGATGTCTTTAAGTCCCATGTTTTCCAGAGCCTTTTCAACTTTCAATACACTTTCTGTATAATCGTTCAAGCTCTGTTTCATATCCTTCAGCTCAAGTTCTAAAACAAACTTTCTTCTATCGTAGTTGACGATTCTTTCTGCTCCTAGACATTGTCCCACGAGTTTCATTTCCTCAAATGTCGCATTATAATCAAAAAATCCTTTGGAATTAAACCATTCCTCCAACTTAGGAAACTCAGAAAGTTCATATTCTTCTATGAAAACATCATTCCCTTCTGCATTCATCCTGAGAACAAATAGCATCTCAGGCTTATTATTATAACCTTCCATACTTTGTGTATTTATATAGTCGAGTAAGTGGAGGGAATTTCATCCTCCCTTCTCTCGGAAGCGTGCTTGAAATCTCCCATCACACGGCTCTTCGTACTTAACTCTTTTGTTTCTTAGCTTATATTCTTTATTAACCTAGACGGGGATAGGGTACAAATCCCTTCACCCAGTGTGAAAATTCATTTCTGTTATGTGCCGCATATTCTACAAGCCATTCATACGCTCTGCCAAACTTCTTACCCTTGGAGAAGCGTTTGTACTTACGCATCACCTTTTCGAAGTATTCCTTTGTTTCCATAATTCTGATTTTAAGAATTCGGATGCAAAGGTAAATACTTAATGTGTTAAAACCTTACGCTGTAATGGTGATATACCTATATATTTACGATCACTATGTAAGCATCCAATCCCTAAGGCAATAGCACTCCATCCCCAGTGTTTACTGGGGATACAGAGTATTTTAAGAAATTAGACTTTTTCGATTTTTAAAGCAGCTTTAACTAAAAGTGCTTCTGTCATCAAGGCATGATACTTCCACTTCAACACATAAATCGGAAGGACACCTCAAAAACTCTAGACAGAAAAAACTCTGGTTCTTGTCTAACTACTGATAATACAAATGGCGCATTGTATTAATACGTTTTTCAATTTGAAGTTAACTTCTTCAAATCATAATACATGAGGCGCGTATGCAACGACTTTGTCATGTCATACCCCAGATTCTCTGCTTCTTGCTGTTCCGTCGAAAACAAAAACAAGAATTCATTCTTTTGATAAAAATCCAATGGAACCATACAATTATAGGCATCAACTATCAAAAAGCGGCATCCTGTTTTATTTTCTTCATCTATAAACCAAGATTTAATGAAATCCAATAATTCTGACCCTATACCTTGATGACGAAAGTCAACATTAATTCCAAGCCTTCCAATAAGTACAGCAGGATATCTACGCATTCGTTTCTCTCTAGGAATACCATGAGACAGTTTACGACCACGACTATTAGGTATGACATCTACTCTAATACTATCATTAGACAAAGTAAACATACAAACAATGGTTTTAGGATCATCATCCAGCACGAAGCAATAAGTTTTACCAAGCAATTCTGCTTTATAACGCATTGCATCATGTAGAAAGAAATCATCCAAATCCTCATCTCCACAAGTAAAAGGATGGCAAGTCGAAAGAATCTCGTCGTCCATCTTTTTAAGTTTACACTTATCTAATAAAAATCCCACAATTACATTCCTGCTTTTTTTAATATAGCACGAGCTATAGCTATTTTCTCTGAAAAATCAACACGCTCTTTACTTTTCATAACCTCATCAGCATTGTTGATAAAGCGAATAGCTTCATCACCATGAAGAGTCGGAATAACCTTTATATCTATTGCCATAATCCTATCTCCTATTATTTAGTTTATATAACTCTGCCGCAAAATTACGCTTTTTCCTCGAAACCACCAAGAAAATCACAAGAAATCTGCAAGTTATCAGCAAATTACCACGAAATCAATCGTAAACTATTAACTGTAAACTATAAACTGCTATCCCCAGGCGGTCCCATCCCGCATAACATGGCGAGGGCTTTGATGCCCCGCCAACCTTAGAGCGAAGCGGTTCTGAGCACCGGAGGGCGGTTACATCCCTTGCCCTTTTGGAAAGGGCGAGGGCTTGGGAGTGGGTTAAGGACCCTCCCGCAGGGGAGGGACAGGTGGGGCAAATATAGCACTGTAGGGCGGTTTCCCTCTTCTTCCCTTCGGTTCCCCCGCTAACGGGGGAACCGAAGGGGTCGTAAAGACTTTTAAGCCCATCAAGAATATCAAAAGAAATTAGTCATGACTATTAGGTTTTACCCTAAACATAGCCACAGTGTTTGAAAATTCTGCAACAATATCTAAAACATTCGGATTATCTTTTCGAATAATTAAAGCTGCAAAATTTTCAATTCCCTCCATATCTTCGATACTGACAGGCATCAAAATAAACTTATCTTTCATTTGATAAGAGGAAAACCAATATTCAAACAGATGGCTTCGCATATGCTGCTTACCATCCCCACTCTCACAAATATACAAGAGAGCTGCTTCGTTCATATTAAAGAAGTTCTCTATGATAAGCATCACCGTATCACGCATTTTCAAGTCTCGTGGAGAAGGTATTTTATTTACATTAGATGATAGAAAAGACATATGATTCTGCATTTTCAATGATATCATCATCATCAAAGCCAATAGCAAGTACCACACCAAAATCACTTTTAAAGCGATAAGTTCGAGACGTTTCATGCCAATAAACCTCATAAGGAGCAGAAGCATTAATTATATTATATCCAAAGGAAGTGGTTTCATTACCAAACATTTATATATTTAGGATATACCCCCGTTCGTTCCTTATATTCCTCACAAAGGCTCTTAGTAATTTCAGCTACACGAGCCTTTTTACGCTCTTTTGCCGCCATAAATCTTTTCATAGCAGCTTCACGCTTTTCCCAAAATTCTTTATCTAATGTATCCATAATAGTTCTCCTTTTAAATTCTTTAATTGCAATCTGCCGCAAAAATACGCTTTTTCCTCGAAACCACCAAGAAAATCAAAAGAAATCTTTGATAATCCGTGAAATCTGTGGGACTAAAAGAAATCTGTGAGACTAAAAATAAGCGGTTACCACTTCTTCACTGAGGAGAGAAGCCCGAGATAATCTATTATTCCTTATTCTTCATCCTCCAGAAGAAATGCCATGTCCTGAAGATAGGCTCACAAAGCGCTTCAGCAGGATAATATCGAACGAAGTGCATATTCCTCCATATCTTCAGGAAATACTTCTTCCCCATACTCTGATGCGTAAACCCACCATACTTAGAGAAATGCCTACCGAAGTTACCACCATCCAGAATTTCTGCCAACAGCAACCTCCCACGCTTCTCATCCATTGGCACAATCATCTTATCCTCAGACAATCCAAGCACCTCCTTCAGAACATACATCACCGCCCCTGCAAACTTCCACAATCCCAAATGCTTCAAATCCTTCTGCAACCAAGTTAACATTTCACAATTAACATTTAACATTGATGCCACAAAGTAGTAGTCAATGATTTGCCTCATTCCAATCCCTTCATCAAAGAAATGGTGATATAGATGCGTCAGCTGATAAACAACATTAAATGCCGTCGTTGGTATAGCAATATCCCCTGCCCCATCGGGCAGGCTAACAACATTTGAGCATTGCAAATCCGCATTCCGCTTGAACCATTTCTGCAATCTAGCATGATAAAGAGGATTATTCATAGAGCAAGGAAAGAAATGCAACTCTACAGGCACACCATCCAAGGAAGTCTCCAGATGCTGCAGTCTGATATCATCCCCCAGTTCAAACTTCTTTTGAGTATACTCCATAATCCTCTCCCTACTAGCATCAATCCAAACATCAATATCTCCAGGAGTACGTGAATAAGGATCCGGATACATCAAGGCATTCCCCTGCCCTTTCAGAATGCAGCACCTCAACCCATCCTCTCTCAGCATAGCGAAGAGCTTACCTGCCACTGCATTCACCTTCATGTTCTGCCTGCGAATCTGTTGCGCTTTACCCATCCAAGTCATCAGCAGTTCCCTCCCTATCGGGTTCCGCCTCAACTCCTCAGGATACTCCTTCCCCAGTCTCTCAATACCATCAAAGCAAAGCCCCAGCAACGCCTGCTTAGAAGCAAAGGAATATAGCTCCTGCCAGTTCATACCAGCAATCACCCTACTCATATCCCCCTTATATCCAAGGCAATACTTCAGGAAAGCGAAACAAGCAGTTATATCATTCATTCAACTATTAATCTTTATTAAATTATTAATACTATCGCACCATTTTACACCATAATGATGTATATTTGCAGTCAGAATGATTATTAATTAAACATTTTAGGCTTATGGCACAGACATTTACAGAAGACGATGTGACTGCAAAAGCAAAGGCTGCGTTCAAAGAACTTAGAGCAAAAGCAGAAAGAGGCGAAACGCCAGAACTCACTTTAGAAGAGATCAATGAAGAAATCAGAGAGGTCAGACGATTAAGAAAAGAGCGCAATGGTATATGCAGTCATTGAGGGTATCGTTCAGGTGACACTATCAATCCTTATAGGCTTGCCCATAATAGCTAAAAGCTTTTCCATAATAATGTTCTTTTCTTCTAACGCCATCCATATTCTTTGAACGATTCACGCAATTGAATTTCTTCAATACCTTCTCAGCCTCATATAACTCCTTTTCCCTATGCCTATCCAATCCCTTCAATTGGGCGACAGCCCATTTATTTTTATCAAGGAGAGGAAATGCAGCTAACCAACAATGCACATTTTTATAATCATGATAATTCCATAGAGTTACCCTTCCTACACTCATACCAATCAGTCTATTTCTTAAACTCTCCAATATGGTGTTCATACAGTATCTCGGAGTCTTACCTTTATCATATTGATTCAACAGATCCCATACTACAGAATGCTGTTTCGTCAACTGCTTCTGATAAGACTTCTTTCTTACCCTTACTTCACCACGCCAGTTGATATCAAACCCAACAAACGTAATCCATGGGAAGATATCACGACCATGTTCACCCCACTTGTAAGGCCCACGAGACTTTCCGTCCCAGAAATCCTTCATGCGCTGGATGTTCATCGATTTTATAGGATGAGGATGAAGGCGTGAGCTCTTCAATCTTCGTATATATATATCCAACACCTCACTAGCCAGCTTTTCATCAGCCGTAACCAAGATCATATCATCACAAAATCTCAGGTAAGCAACATCTTTGCCAGCAATAACATCATGTATCGATAAATCTACATAATGCATCATGATATTGGCGATAAGCCCCGACAAGGCTCCTCCTTGCGGAATGCCTTTCCTCGTGTATGGCTTGGCTTTTTTTTCTTTCTCCAAAACCTTCACCCACTCCACTTCATACTCCTTACCTTTGTATCGGTTGCGGATATACTCCCAAACCCCATCATCTTTTTTGAGATTATAAGAGAAAACGTCAGTGTAATAATCAAAGCAATCGATGTAGTTAAAGAACCATTGCTTGGCACAACTGTAATCAGCATGAGATATCTTCTTCTTAGCCTTCACCTTTGACATCAACATAACAAATCGAGCCTTTACAATGTTGTGGTCTAGAGTATCATAGAACTTCTGCATGTCGCATTCAGAAACATACAAGATTTCATCCAGATGCTCTTTTCTAAACTTGATCAGCTCTTTTACCGCATCCAAATGCTGAAACTGATTACCGCTAGAAGGTTTGCGAAAGGCATAAGAATACTCAAGAAACTCATTATCAAGAACGTTGGTAAGAAACTTGTTATAAATTGACAAGACTATTTTGGTGTCCATATCAAATTTACAAACGGGACGGCATATCACCGAATTCGGCTTCTTGTCTTTCTTGTAGAGCATCTGAACAGTAGGCTTTTTCAATGCGATACCAGGATGGAGAGCAAGATATCTGATATGAGCAATTCTCTTTTGAAGACTCTGAAACCAAACCTCTTTCGACTCCCCACTCTTTGCTTTGCAATAAGTAGCATACAGCATAAACGTATTCCGCTGAACAGAGTCCATATTCATTCGTCTTTTACCTCCAACCTTACACCATTTGGAACGTGGAGGAAACAACTTACACAATTCCTCCTTTTCTTCATTCAAAGACAGATGTTTAGTCTGTCCCACAAAATCAACAATTTGCATTTGTTTAGCTCGCTGATCAGCTATCTTACAACGTTGCTTAATCAGCATTCTAACAATCATTTCATCAGTCAGATAATCACTTAGCATAGGAAGAAAGTATTCAAACAATACCAGTTAAAAAGATTCAGAGATTATTTGTCCATTTTACTGCGCGATACTGGATTGATTCTATTTTATTCGCGCCAATACTTACGACCCTTGATTAGAAGAGCCGTCTTTGCTATTGATATTTAGTCCTTTCTCCCTAGCTAAGTATATGATGGTGCCAAAACCCACCTCGTGATTGGTTTTGGCATAAGCCTCAAATATTAATCTTTCGCTTTTTTCCTCATCGTGTCTCGCTCCATCAAGTCTACATAACTTCAAAAAGAGTGCTTCACCAGCTACAGGATGAATATTACTGGCTATAGCAAAGGCAACCTTTACCCAGTTAGCATAGCTCTCTGTAATAGAAGCATTTCTCTTAGCCAGTTTCTTGTAAATATTGTTTAATGCAAAACGATAATGATTAGAATTTGGATAGTTGGCCTTACCAACAATCTGATTCCAGTTGAGTTCTAAAGTTGGTCGTGGCACTCTAGTCTTTCTACTTTCATCACTATGTTTAAAATCATCAAGTTCCTCTCCTTTTACATAATAGGTCTCCGCTTCATCCTTCACATGAAGTTCTGGATCCCAACACATATAGCACAGACGTGGAATATCAGAACCACTTTCATCCAGTTCAATACCATATTGGGTGAGCAGGTACTTCAGTAATTGCCTGAAGGCTACCTTGTGCCTATCCTTTAGTTCCAGTTTCTCAACTTCTTCATCATATTGCAAATGAACGAGACCCTTATATCCATTGCCAGAAGGCGAATGCCAGAAGGCAGCAACAAAAGGATCAGCAGCCAAATATTGAGCAAACAGATCCATCATATTATCATCTATATGATCAATGTCTATTACCATTACATTATTGTAGTGAATGCAGCTCTCCAGATTTCTCTTTTCCTTAAATGTCCCACAAAAAGTAACAGCCGGCAGAGAAGACTTATACTTTTTAGAGAGTTCAATATCAGTAGACTTATATTTCCTGACATTCAATACCGTCTCTTTAAAAACATCAGAACGTATCCCTTTAAAGACTCTTCTGATACTAATATCACACTTGGGTCCACCTTTAAAATACGGGAAGTATGATACCATGATGTCGTCGAATGATGATGATGGTACAAGCATATCTATTACAGTTATAGTTTAAATGGTTTGGCATCATCTTCAAATTATTTGAAGAATGTCATCAACCTTTTTATTTTGTTATATCAAAACGCTGTTTATTACCGTTTTCTCTCAACCAATCAATATATCGATATATAGTTTCGTTGCTCCATAACCTTTCACCATCTTTATTCTTTTGTTTGAATAAAGCTGCAGCGACCAATGAAAACTCATTATATAAAGAAGTGGCAAAGACACCTCTATCATCAGTATTCACAGATACGTTTACCAAGGAAGTATGCGAATCGCGCTCCAATGGTGCAAACTTGAATAAGGGTAAATCCTCATATTTTTCAAATGGACCAATGCAAAGATTGGAAGAAGGGTTTGTTTCAATGGAGACTCCTGCTTCAGATATTTTTCTAACCATAATATCCTGCAATTTCTCTATCACTTTTTCTATACCAACAGGCAACTTGTCTTCTACTATTTCTGCACCTTGAATCCTTATTTGCCCATCATAAGCATAAAGTTCATTCATCAGAACTGCATCCTTATCCTCTCTGGCACGAGAAACCAGTTTCGATTTACACTGCGAAGTTCTAGACCACATACTTTCTCCTAATTCATCGAAGTCATCACCACGCAACAGCCAGGCATGCCAGCATTTGAGAATGGAGAAATTCTTATAACCTATTTGGTAATACAATATCGAAGCCCTATCTTCCAAATCCGCTATCAAAGAAGAAGGAGCTGTAATATTATATCGCATAATCTGCTGATAAAGCCACACGTAATTATCAAACAAATTATGACGTGGCATCACAACACAATGCCTACGACGTTTATAATATTGGTAAGAATTAACACCTAATGCCAAGGTATGTCCCAGGCGGCAATGTTTTTCCATTTCCAAAAACAAGAAGGCTTCATCAATGGCTCTTAAACCATCTATGATATCATAGAAATCTTCACCAACATGATAAGTCCTTCCCTTTATCCCCATCTCTCGCAAATATCTATAAGCATGAGCGAATATTTCCGGACGGCATTCCAATTCATTACCTGCAGCATCTATACCAACCAACTTGATTGTTTTGTTATGACCAATCTCCTCCGCAAGGTTTAGACTTTGACTCTTCACTTTTTTGCGTAAAGAAGCAAATCTAATTCCACCCTTGCTGAGAGACGTATCCTTGTTTCCCTTAATAAAGGAATAAACCAGAGATAGCCGCTCTCTTAACAAATCGTCAGAAAATGGATTAGAAAACAGATCTGGGCTAAATTTCAATTCATTAAACTTTTTCAAATTAGTAAGCCCACAAATTCTGATTTCCAAACAATCGCGTTCTAGAGTACCAGAAGATTGTACAACCAGATTATGGTAATTCCGTTCTACAATTCCTTGTTTTGGAATAAAACTCGTTTTTCTGTCTTGATAATGTTTAAAATTGAGAAAGCCGTGATGTGAATTGGTATATTCCAACTCTCTACGAATCTGGTTTTTGATGAGCAAGTAAAGGTAGAAGTAGCCAGCACTATGCCAGACAGCTGAATCACCATTCAAATATTTAAGAAAGAAGCGGAACAATAATTCTCTTTCACCGCATTCCAACAGATGTACAGATTGCTTATTGGCATATCCCGTCTGTTTATTTAATGCATAATCAATTCTCCCAAATCCTTCTTCCCTATAAGAATCACAAGCAAAAATATTAATATCAGCTTGAATCCTACCTAACTCATTATGCCTATCAACCACATCATTGAGCAATTGCCAACACTTTTTTAAATCTGCAGGAAGTTCTGGTTTATAAAGTAACTTGTATAGTTCTTTACGCAAGAAAGCTGCAACTATCCAAAGTGTCCTTAAATCATAAGACTGAGAAGCGAATGACAGATGGGGCTGGTTTTCCTGCGCATATTCGAAAAGTTTATTTTTATTGAAGTCAGTATTCGAAGTCACATCATTCATCATACTCACCCAGCTCAAATTAAATATTGCCAAAGATGCGCCAAAATGCATATGGACATCAGACATTCCTTTCTCTAAAATACGATTGATGTTTGCTTCATCATGTTCTATCACATCAGGCCAGGCAAACACTGTTGGCATCCAGGAACGTTCATATGCTTTTTTAGCCATAAAAGCAGAAGTCAACAAGTCTTCCCCTGTAATTTGGGTGAACATTCGCCATCTCAACAAATTTTCAAAATGAACAACTGGTTGATTTTTATTATCCAAATGAAGTAAAGGGTCAGTAAACCGAAATAAAACATGAAAGCACTTCGAATAAACAGGAAAACTATTATAGGTATCATTGTTGACATTACACCATACCTCCGAAAAGTCACGGCTTAACAATTCTAATTCCGATTCGGTAAAAGCAAAGTTCGTCTTCCTTGTAACAGCCAGGAAATCTGCAAGAAATGCATCAGAGTTTTCCTCCTTGATTTTGGCTGCCGCAGCCCCAATTGGCATATCATAAAACAAAGTCTTTGATATGATTCTCTCGAAATCCATAACTTTTATTGTTTATATTTGACCTGGAATAAATTATTTTATTCGGCTTCAGCAGGATCATCTGGGAGTATGTGGAATTCAGCTTCCTTCAATTGCCCCATGACTCCTGCTAGAGCTTGCTTTACCTCTTCCCAAGATTGATATTTCTTGTTATTCTGAATAAATTCCTGGAAGAATCCTCGTCCCAAATTATTAATAAAGTCAGCACTCATATCTTTTCGCATCTTAGCTATAATCGTTTTACCAACCAGAGGGAACTTTCTATTTACTAACGAAGGGTATTTTTCATCAAGCCATTGGGAATTCTCTTCCGACAACAGAACACCTTCTCCCGCTGCCACTTTTTCCTTAGGGAAAAATATATCTTCGAATACAGTATTATCTGTCTCCTTCAGAAAATCAGTGATGGCATTCAAGAAAGCAAAACGGATTTCATGAGCCTTACCCTCTGAGAAGTAATAAGTCTTCATTCCTATCTTTGTTAAGGCATTGTATGTCTTCTCCAACAGATATGTAGTATCACCAGTTTCCTTAATTTTAAGTCGATTAGTTTGCATCGTTTCCATAATTGCAGAATGAACATCTGTATTACGGATTACGGCATCAGATACCAGACAATGCATGGCTACATCTGTATAGCTTTTACCTTCCTCAACAATAGGTTTACCTCTATCATCATAAACCCTATCCATCATAGAACGCAACAAAGACCATTTATGATTTAGTGCAAATTCATAAAGATTGCCTATCTCGGAAAAACGAAGATAAGCATACTGTATATTCACTACATTATAAAAGGGAGCCATTATATCAAACAAATAAAAACCCATATTTTGGTGATATTCGGTCATATAGGCTGGCACAGAAGCATCAGGACTAACAAAATAATTACTGACATCCAATTTATCCTTAGATGTTATCGATCTTAATGTTGTAAACATAAAAAACTCACACATACGAAAATTCTGCTTAAATGCACGCCATTTCTCCGCCCCCTCGGATTCATCGTCATCTGCAAATTCAACATCATTATATTTTTCCAATCCAGTAGCAACCTCTTTCAGCAATTTGTTGAATGAGTTTCCATCAATAACATGCAAATCTCTAGGATATTTATTTTGCTTCGGTGCTAACAAGCTATTCTGGTCATATCGAAAATACGAACCATTCAAAAGTTTTTGAAGCTGGTTAACATTCTTAAAAACTGTATCCACTTTTACGACCTCTGCATCATCAGAGATTACAGATGGATAAATTCCACCTTCTGTCTCAGAAATGACATCATATAACTCATATAGCTTCATGGAATAAAATGAACGCAAAAAGAAGATTAATTTCTTTGTTTCATTATCACTATTTGTATTGGCTATATAAGTTAATGTTTTAAGAACATCACCTAAACTTACATCATACTCAGACTCAATCTTTACATCAGGAAGTTTTATATTAAATACTTTACAATATTCTGTAAAATAATTAATAACAAACATGTTAATTCCCGACAAATCGTGATATTCAGATAAATTCTTTACAAAATTTCGATATTTGTCCAGACATTTTGTCCATTCATTAAAGAAATATGATTTGAAAATTCTCTTATTGCCTGAATGAGATTTATTATCTTCAAAATCCTCCATGTGCATCAACATACCCAGAAGTAATCTTAAAGAACGTAGATTCATTGGTACAATAGGTGAAACGCTACCCTTCTCATTATAGAAAAGATACCTAGTCTTCATAAAGATCAATCTTGTCACCTCATCCTTTACACTATTCAAGTCTTTCAACTCTTTAAGTGCATCACCCCTGCGACAAATTTGAAGTTTCATGTTACACAGTTCTCCAATAGAAGGCATAAGGACACGATTTCCATAAGGAATCAACTTCATCACATATTTGGAAGCCATCACCGACAATTCTGGGCTTTCGCTAGGAGAAGTTTTCAGTTCCTTTGCGATGGAATTCTGAATTACAGTAGAAAGTTGGCTGACATTCAATCCGATGAGCAAGATACATGACTTATGATTAAGGTATTTTCTGATTTGCTCTGCCATTTTATAACCTTCCGTCATATTCAGATCAAGGTCATCAATAGCAAGTACTATTTTCTTCTTGTTCTGAAATTTCAGATATTCCTCAAAGAGCAAGCCAATACACTCTTCTAACTTCACGCCAGCAGACAAGGCATCAAGTTCTTCCAGTTCATCATAGAGTTCCCTTTTTTCTTTTTCAAGATGTCCCAGATGCCTCTTGGCTTTTTGGAAATATCTCAATAAGTTATTTCTTTCATTCAACTTTGCAGAATAATCAGCATTCTGTATTGATTTCCCAGAAATTTTACCATACATCTGTCCCAAGACCAATTCTATCAAATTATGCTTTTTATCAAAAAAGGCAGGGTCAATTACATCTAGAATCTCCACATCGTCTGCTTTAAAAGGCAGTATCGATTCAAATTTGTGCAACTCAGAATCATTTTTCAATAATTCCATAAAGCTACGCATACAAGACGTTTTTCCTTCACCACGGTCTCCACAGAACGCAATGATGTTAGATACTGGTCCCTGAGAACTATAAATGCTTTTAAATAATTTCAGGGCAAACGTATATTGCTCTCTGAAAAGGGAGTCTTGAAAACAGTCTGTTTCTAAAACATGCCCCGTTTCCTCCCCATTATAAAAAACTATTCTATCCATATCTTAAAAATATTGCTCAATCGTAAAACTTATATACAGCCGTTTCAACTATCTTATAAAACAAGATGATGGCTACAGCATTATTACCACTTATGCCTATGTATTATTCCTGCTTCTCAATACCTTTTCCAAAACCTCTTGTGAAATTTCATTTTGGCATCAGATAATCTGTTGTTCATTATTAGCTGCCACTTTGAGCACCTTGAACATGTTATCTAAAAATGTATACATAATTGTGCAGTTATATTGATTAATGAATCTGCTTACACAAAGCTTTTACTCCCAGGCAGTCCCATGCCGCACAATATGGCGGAGACCGTTTTGGTCGAATATAATTTCCACCTTCACCATTTAAAAGATTTTAAAAATCAATAATTTCCGTTTACGAGTTCCCGTATATGGGAACTCTCTTTTATTTTATTTTTTGTATCTTTGCACCGTGTAACACAGATATAGAACCTTATTACCTACTTTAGAGGCGCCGTGACAGAAACAGTAATTTGTAGATCTCTACTTCCGAAAGCCAACGGAGGCGGAGACAGGAGAGTTCATGTCCATAGCCAGAGAGCGATGCAGAGCATTTTCTGCACAGTTCAAGATGACACGATGACACGGTGACACTAGTTTTGCAACTTTTTGCCTCGCACGCGGGCAGGCAGGAACTTTCGGCCTGATTTTTCCTGCCTGCCCGCGCGAGAGTAAATCTTCAGAAATCACTGTCATAAGTGTCACCCTGTCACCTCGAAGCGGTTACTTCCGAATCAAAACTCAAAGACTTACGGTTCAAAAGTCAGTCACTTACGAAGCAAAAGTCAGGGACTTACGCTCCGTAATCCACTGGCTTACAGATACCAGAACAAAGAAAATCTATGAGAAAGTATGAGCAACCATGAGCAAGTATGAGCAACTGTGAATTGTCCCTCACCGTCTTCGTATCTTTGCAACGTGGTTCAGAGAGATACCAGGCGCTCTCAATCCCGAATAGGACAAAATCTGTGTAAATCCGTGCAATCTGTGGGACATGAAAAAGTAAAGAAGAAATCTGCGTCATCTGCGAGACCTTAAACCCAGCTCGCATAGGGCTTCAAGAAAAGACTCCGAGTGACTGCCTCCTGTGTTTTAGCCTCCAAAAGAATTGCCAAGTTCTGAACACTGGTTCACTCAAAGCTTCTGCAGGATAATATCTCACGAAGTGCATATTTCTCCATATCTTCAGGAAGTATTTCTTTGCCATTCCTTGTTGTGTAAAATGACCGTACTTGGTGAAGTGCTGTCCGAAGTTACCACCATTCAGTATCTCTGCCAGCAACAACTTTCCTCGCTTTTCATCCATCGGAACGATCATCTTCTCCTCTGATATACCCAACGCCTCATGCAGCACATACATCACCGCCCTTCCAAACTTCCACAATTCAAGATGTTTCAATTCCTTCTGCAAAGTATCCTTAATCGCCAATAATTCATCATTATTCACTACATAGTAGTAATCAATGATTTGCCTCATTCCAATCCCTTCATCAAAGAAATGGTGATACAGATGCGTCAGCTGATAAACAACATTAAATGCCGTCGTTGGTATAGCAATTTCTCCAATACCGTCTGGCAGACTAACAACATTTGAACATTGCAAATCTACATTCCGTTTGAACCATTTCTGCAAACGTGCATTATAGATAGGATTATTCATTATACCCGGGAAGAAATGCAGCTCTACCGGTACTCCATCTACAGAAGTTTCTATATGTTGATACCTTATATCATCCCCAAGTTCGAAATGCTTCTTGGCATATTCCGTTATCTGTTCACGGCTTGCATTCACCCATACATCAATATCCCCAGGATTACGAGAATACGCATTTGGATACATCAAGGCATTCCCTTGTCCTTTCAGAATGCAGCACCTAAGTCCATCCTCTCTGAGCATAGAATAGAGTTTAGCAGCAACTCCATTCACCTTCATGTTCTGTCGGCGAATTTGTTGCGACACTCCCATCCAAGTCATCAGCAAGTCCCTTTCTATCGGATTTTTCTTTAACTCCTCAGGATATTCCTCACTCAATCGCCTTATGCCATCAAAACAGATTCCAATAATTGTTTGCTTTGTCGCAAAGCTATATAATTGTTGCCAATCCATATTGGAGACAACCATACTTAGGTCAACCTTATCTTCAAGGCAGTATCTTAAAAACAGAAAAATGGCTGATGATTGTGCCATACCATCATTCACAAGTTATCACTTCTTATACATCTCCTCGTAATACTTCTGATATTCCCCAGAAGTAACATGATCCATCCATTCCTGGTTCTCGAGATACCATTTTACAGTTTCTTCGATACCCTCCTCAAACTGGAGAGATGGCTCCCAGCCGAGTTCCTTCTGCAACTTTCTAGAGTCAATGGCATAACGCATATCATGACCCTTTCTGTCTGTTACATAAGTAATCAAATCCAAGTCTGCACCCTCAGGACGACCGAGCAATCTATCAACGGTCTTGATAACCACCTTGATGATATCGATATTCTTCCACTCGTTGAAACCGCCGATATTGTAAGTCTCGGCAATCTTGCCTTTGTGGAAAATCATATCGATGGCACGGGCATGATCTACTACATACAACCAGTCGC
>ERZ773192.1676-NODE-1676-length-21171-cov-4.706763_pt1 | contig 21171 bp, 14 predicted proteins | sample MGYA00581010_ERZ773192 | MGnify/ENA primary metagenome ERZ773192 (study PRJEB29015, sample SAMEA2737741) | human gut metagenome | biome: human gut; feature: human-associated habitat; material: faeces | place: China | collected 2012 ...
AGCGCAAACTGCAATATGAGCTTAAAGAGCAAACTCCGACCGCACGAATGACGGTCAACAACCTTTGTGATGAATACCTAAACAACGCCAAATCAGAGGTGCGAGAAAGCACCCTCGAAAAAACACGCACAAACATAAATATATACATAAAACCCCTGTGCGGTACAACTCCACTCGATAAATTAACCGTTCCATATCTTCAAAAATGGAAAAATGAGATTGATAACTATATAAGTCCAAAAACGCATAAGCCTTTGTCAATCACATCAAAGCAAAATGTGTACAGCTATTTTCGCATACTTTTAAATTATGCGATGAAAATGGATTATATCCAAACCAACAACCTGACAAAACTCGGCAACTTTAAAGACAAAAACACTCTTAGTCCCAAAAAAGAAATGGACTATTATACTATTGACGAATATAAAACGTTCGCCGCTGCCGCCCGAAATATAGCCGAAGGCAGCGGTTCTTTGACCGATTGGAATTATTATGTATTCTTTTCGATAGCGTTTTACACAGGCTTGCGGAAAGGCGAGATTTTCGCTCTGAAGTGGTCTGATATAACCGATAACTATTTATCTGTGACAAGGAGCATTACTCAAAAACTTAAAGGCGTGGACAGAGAAACCCCGCCAAAGAATAAATCATCTATACGTACATTGCAAATGCCTAAGCCGTTAATTGATATTTTAAACGAACATAAAAAACGTTACAGTGAATATCCTCAATTCTCGGATGATTTCAGAATATGCGGCGGCATAAAACCGATTCGTGACAGCTCGGTCAGCAGGGCAAATGAAAATATTGCAAAAGCCGCAGGGCTTAAAAAGATACGGATTCACGATTATCGGCATTCGCACGTGTCGCTTTTGGCTAATGAGGGAATCAACATACAAGAGATTGCACGGCGATTAGGTCACGCCAATATCGAAATGACGTGGAACACATATTCCCACCTCTACCCCCGTGAAGAGGAAAGAGCCGTTGAAATTTTAAATAAAATCGTGTAAAAATCGTGTATGCAAAATAAAAAGTGCCGTATAATCGGCACTTTAAGTATTTTGGTCGAGGTGACAGGAGTGGAATTAAAATCGGACGAAGATAACAAATATGTTTATATGGAGTCAGGCAAGACTTTATATTATAATATTGATTCAAGCACCGAAATTAATTCGGGAAAGTACAGATTGTCGTGGAATTTCAGACCAACGGATACTCAGGGAAATTGTGTTTTTCAATTACAGCCCGACAGCGGTGATTATTCAATTCCTATTCAGTGCTATAACGGCGAAATATTCATATACGAGCGTGATACAAAGTACGTTGTTTCAAATTATGTTGCCGGAGAATGGTATGAAATATCAGCGGTTTTGAATTTTGATGAAAAAAATATAAGTGTACGTGTTTCGAACAACGGTAATGTTTTGGGTTCGGTTCGGGAAAAACCTATGTATCTTGTGGATATGGCAAGGCCATCGGACGATCACGGATATATGGATAAGCTGGCGCTTATACGATTTCAATGCTGGTACAGCGGCGGATATGATATAGATAATTTAAAAATCGAGTCAATATCCAAGCTTACCGATTCGGATTTGATGATCATTTCTGAGAATTTTGAAAATATAACTATTGATGATACGGATAGGTTAAATATTACAACGTCAAACGGGTGGCTTCCGGGCGGAGTCGATTTCGGAACCTCTGATGTGTCAGCGTCAAAGACGCTGAAGATGACTACTCATGACACTATGTTTGCCAAGTCGTTTTCACCATTGTCCGGAGGAAAGTATAAAATATCATATTCGGTTTATTTCGGCGACAGTATGACGGTTGTATCTGTTGATCCGAGCACAAGCGAAGACGGTATGTATCTTACATATATTACACCCGACGGAAAGATTTATCGGTCAACGACCGAGAGTGAAAGCTGGTATATCGGCAAGGGAAATATACATGAGTGGAATACGATTGAATGTATTGTCGATATGGATAAAGAAACGATAGAGTATACAATAATGGACAAAGACGGTAATAGGATAGATAAGCCTGTGACTGTCGGGGGATTTCGTGGAAAGGCATGGCCTTATAACGAAATCGATGTAAATTCTATCGGCACATTTATGGTAAGAGCGTGGAGCAAGGGCGGCAAAGATACCCCGACAGACGTTTATCTGGACGATTTCTCTTTGAGCCATTATATCGATAAGCCGTCGCTTGACTCAAAGAGCGTAAAAATGACAGACAGCACCGGAAATGATATTGATGATACGTTGCTTAGCGTTCCCACATCGGTAAAAACAATAACGCTTGATTTTGGATGTAATTTGGATATTGCGTCATTGGAGGGCGCCTTGAACATTACCGACTCAGACGGAACGGCGGTTCCGTTTACATATATCGCTGACGGTCAAAGCTGTGTGATAACACTTTCGTCTTTGTTAAAACCCGAAAGCGAATATACGCTTACCGTTTTGCCGATTGTTAAGAATACAAATGATGATATAATGCAAGCGAAATATGTACATAAGTTTACAACGGGAAAATCACAAACAATCGTAAAATTAAAAAATATAACCGTAAACGGCGAAAATGTAACAACGCTCAATGATATAAAAGGCGGAGATAAAATTTCGATAAATACCTCTGTTGTAAATCAGACAACGGACACTAAAGACCTTATATGGCTTATTGCATATTATGACGGCAATGCTCTGGCGAAAGTTGAACGGAATACTGCGGTGGCTGTATCGGGAACGAGAGAGGTTGAGGCTCAGACCTTTACCGTGCCGAACGATTTGAGCAATATAACGGAAGTCAGAGTTTTTCTTTGGAACACGCTGACAGATATGATTGCGTATTGCGAGCCGATAGTTTTGAATAGATAAAAAGTGTATGGAGAGAACCATGAAAATTTTAAGCAAAATAGCCTGTATTATGATATTGACGTTAATTGTTTGCATGCCGACAGACGGGCTTGCAAGTTGGGCGGATATTGGATATATAACATCATCGCATATCGGAAATATTTATACGCGCGATGAACTTCCGCATTTTCGGATAGAACTTGAAAATACCGAAGATGTAGCTAAGCAATTGACAGCAAGTTGTGTCGTGACGGATTTAGAAACGGGCTTGTTCGTATGGGATTCGGGAACGATTACGGATACAGTCCCCGAAAAGACTATGTTCGTAAAAGGTATACAGCCGAATTTGGAGGGTAAGTTCGGAAACTTTAAAATGGAAACCATTTTGACATTTGACGGTAAAACGGATACGCACGTTATGAATTTTACAATCGTGCAAAGCAATGAACATTTGGCAGACAATATGGGTTTTTCATGTCATTTTTCGGATCTTGACGATTTTAATAACGGCGGTACCGAAATAATGAAAAAAAGCGGAAGCGCATGGGTTCGCGATGAAATCAAATGGGAGGTTGTTGAAAAAGAAAAAGGTGTATATGAGATTCCGGAATATTATGAGAACTTTGTGAACGCATTTTGCGAAAACGGAAACGATATACTCTTGATACTATGTTACGGCAACGAATTATACGAGAGCTGGGATTCGGATGTTGAAAACAGGTATGTTCTGCCGATGCCGGTGACAGATGAGGGAATACAGGCTTACGCTAAATATTGTGCTTTTATGGCTGAACATTTTAAAGGCAGAGTTGATACCTTTGAGATTTGGAACGAACCGGAAACGGAAACTTTCGGCGGAGGAAAGGAACGAACGGCGGAGGAATATTCAAAGCTTGTTAAAGCGGCATATGCGGCAATAAAGTCCGCAAATGCGGATGCAACCGTTATAGCCGGGGTTACCGCTCCTTTGAGCGGCTCGGGCTCGAGAAAATTCTTGGGTGAGTTTTTGAGTATTGACGGTATCGAAAACTATATGGACGCTATTTCAGTTCATCCGTACGGCGGCGATGCTTATTATGCCGATGAAGACGATTTTAACTATTTCCGTACATTTGAGTCACAGATTTCTTTGGTAAAAGGATATATGACAAGCAATAATATAAGCAAACCGATATGGGTTACAGAGGTCGGTGATTCAACGTACAGCGGACACAGCGAAGAGGAACAGGCAACCGAGCTTATCAGAACCTCGGTAATGGCAAAGAGCGACCCTGTTATAGAAAAGGTTTTTATATATAATCTTATCGAAACGGGGACGGACCCCGATGACAGAGAGTCCAACTTTGGTGTTGTCAATCGAGATATGAGTATAAAAAGAGGTTATGCCGCTGTTGCGAATATGAACAATATTCTAAAAGACGCAAAGTTTAGCAATAAATATATCGAAAACAAAAATCATACATACTATCATTTTGAGGACAGAAAAAACGGAAAAGATATTTATGTATTATGGACAAATAAGAGGTACAACGGACAAGCGTCATTGAAATTGGAAAAAAGCAATTTAATACCGGATACGGCTGTATCGAGCAAAAACGGAGTTGTTACATTTACCGTACCGGAAGAATACGATGTACAAGTATCGGATATAATCGGAAATACGCTGACGCAAAGCGATAAATACAATCTGTCCGAGGAACCGCTTTATATAATACTGCCTTTGCGAATGGCTGAACCTGATATTAGCTTTGAGGGCAAGAGCGTAAAGGTAAGCGGCAGTAATGCAGAGGTCGGATCATATGTAACGATTAAAGTCGTGAATGAAATTGCAATGGGCAAGCCTATTCAATATATAGACCAGGCGGTTGTTGACAAAAACGGAAAATATAATTTCGAGTTTGATGCCGGAGAAAATGAATTTTATTCAATATATATATTCGGCGGCAGAAACAAGATAACAAAATATAATGAAAATTCCGCATATAAAACATATATTTCGTATTTGGTCAACGGCAAGCGGTGCGAGAATGTTTCACAGATAAAAGCCGGAGATACTTTAAAGATAACACTGAATATGGAAAAAAAGAAGAAAGATAATCCAAATCTGACATTCTATGCCGGTGTATACGGAAACGAAAATATACTTGCAAAGCTAAATACGTCCGATATAAAGTGGAATGAAGATAATACGGCTGAGGCTTCGGTTGAATTTGTGTTGGAAAGTGAAAAACAGGCGAACAATATACGCTGTTTTCTTTGGAATGAACGTTTAATGCCCATTATGCCGACAATTAATCTAAAAAATTGACAGTATTAAGCATTTATAAAAACTATAGTATGAATAGAGGAGAGCAGATATGAAAAAAATAGCGGCAGTAATAACAGCGATGGTTATAACGGTGTTTTTGTGTACCTCGGCATTTGCCGAACAACTCACAAGTCGAATAGAATATAATTATACGCAGAATAAATTTACAATATCGGGAGAGAACAAAACCATTGGGGATTTTGTTACATTGGAAATCTTAAGTGAGGGTAAAAACTTTGATGATTATGATTATATGGATTTGCTTTACTTAAATCAACAAACAACATCGGAGAGCGAGTACAAATTTGAGGTGAAATATAAAGAGTCGAGCGGAATATACAATGCAAGGCTTGTAAGTTCACAAACGGGCGAAAAGACGGATTTTAAAATTATGATTTTATCCACGACAGATATGCAAAAGCTTTATGACGCACTGAATAATGCGGCGGCAAACGACAATAGGGACGAATTTAGTGATATTGTCAATAAAAATATTGCTTATTTATCATCGGATGCGGACGCAAAGCCGGTGTCGGATAAAGAATTGAACAATTATTTTGAATACATAAAGTCGAACAGATTGGATATTGCAAAGAGCGCGGAAAATACAAAAATTTTTAACACATTTTTGATTATCGAACAGCTCAACGACCGTAAAGTATCAAATATAAACTCAATTGTTGAGCGAATGTATTTTAAAGATGAAGATATTAAAGCTGAATACAAAAAGATTGCAGACACAGAGATAACGCAAAAATATTTTACAGAAAAAATCTCCGGGAGGTCAATAAAATCCATAGATGACCTTGATTTAAGATTTAAAGAGGCGTTAATTCTGACGGTTGCGAAATACGGCAACGGTTACGGCGAGCTTAAATCAATAGTTGAAAAATACGGAACGGCAATTGATGTAACAACAGTGACGTCCGATAATGTATACAAAAAACTTGTCGGAAAGGATTATAAAGACGGAAAGACCTTTAAAGCGGAATTCGATAAAGCTATTGCGGACAGCGGCAAGGAATCGGGTAAAGGCGGCGGAGGAAAAAGCAGCGGTGGCTCGGTATTAAATTCCTCGTTGTCGGGAATCGAATGTGAAACGGATGCCGGTACTCTAACCGGCGAAACGGAAAAAATGCATATGCCGTTTGATGATATAGAAGGTGTGGATTGGGCAAGTGAAGCAATACTTGCTTTGGCGGATAAAGGTATAATAAACGGCAAAGCACCCAACCAATTTAATCCTTATGACGCAATAACCAGAGAAGAATTTGTCAAAATCCTAATTGGTGCAATGGGGTATAAACCAAACGATTATTTAAAAAATGTTTTTGCGGATGCGGATGAGTCGGATTGGTTTTGTAAGTATATAAATATCGCATATGATAAGGGTCTGGTAAAAGGCGTTGGAAAAGACTTGTTCGGTGTCGGCGAGAATATAACTCGTGAGGATATGTGTGTAATGCTTTACAATGCCTTAAAACTGAAAATCTCGAATATTTCCGACGAAGTAAAGGTTCCTTTTAAGGATTCAGACGAAATATCGGATTACGCCAAAACTGCTGTCGGAGTTTTAAGCGAATATGGGGCAATAAATGGAGTAAGCGAAGATGAATTTCAGCCAAAAGGCAATGCGACAAGAGCACAGGCGGCAAAAGTGATATATCTTGTCTATGATAAATTGAAGTAACGGAGGACAATTAATATGAGAAGAATATTTGTAAAGTGTATAAGCAACATACTTGTTTGTTTGATGTTTTTCGGTATCTGTTGTCAGTTTCGATGCGATGCGGTTGAGGCGGGTATGAACGACAGCGTTAAAAAGGCGGTTGACATTCTTAGATATTTTGAGTTTATTCCGGATTATTATGATTATAACACGGATGTTACAGAACTTGCGACAAGGGCTGATTTTGTAAGTGCAGGTGCTAAACTTGCCGGAGCATCGAACTATGGCGGTGACGGTATTTATTATTATGATGTTTCGAACACACATTGGGCGTACAATGAGATAAATGAATTGACCGAAAGAGGTGTTTTAAATGGTTCGGGGGATAAGTTATTTAAGCCCGATGACAAGATTCTCAAAACAGAGGCTTATAAAATTATATTAAGTTTAATGGGATATAAACAATACGCAGAAACAAGCGGCGGATATCCCAATGGTTATATGATTTTTGCAAACAAGACCGGAATAGCAAAAGGAATTTCCGGGGAAGAATATGTTACTCTGGGTGATATGTTCATTATGTTGTATAACGCCATGAGGTGTGAGGTTGCGGATACAACAAGCTTTGTAGGGGAAAATGCAAAGTATACAGTGTTGGAAGGAGAAACTCTGATGTCGCTATATCACAATATTTATCATGATATAGGTATTGTTACCGGGGTGGATTTTATAACATTGGACGGAGGTTCTCTATCATCAAAAGATGAGGTAAAAATAGACGGTGATATTTATAAAAGCGACATATTGCTTACGGACAAATTGGGCGAGGAGATTGAGTATTTTTACAGCGATAATACAAATGTCGATGAAAAAAGAGTTGTTTGGTGTACACCGACAGGCAAGACTGATTATCTTGAGATAACAGTTGATAATGATGCGTCATTTAATAAAACGACTTTTGAACTGGAATACAGTGATGGAAACAAAAAACGGAGTATTTCATTGGAAAGAGGAGTAACACTCATATATAACGGTGGCATAGTTTCCGAAAATATTGATAAAATTTTCGGAAAACCGCGCTATAATGCGAAATTTATAAAAGATTCCGGTAAGGGATACTATATCGCAATAGTAAAGGCGTATGAGAATATTATAGCAGACAAGATAGATGCAGAAAACCTTGTTATATATGACAAGGTTAATCCAAATAAAAAGATAGTTTTGGATGAAAAGGTATATGAAAATATGTCTGTAAAGATGCTCGGAAAGACCGAAATATCATTTTCTGATATACAAAAAGGCAATGTGTTGAGCATTTATTTGTCCGAAAACAAAAAGTTTTTGGAAGTACACGTAAGTGGTGAACAGATAACGGGTGCATTAACCGAAATTTCAAATGTTGATAACGGAAAAGAACTTGTTATAGATGGGATTTCGTACTTTATGCCAAAAGAGGCAAGCGACAATGGCATTTCACCGGGTGATAACGTAAGGATTTATATGGACATAAAAAGTGAGGTGGTGTATGCTGAGGTGTCGGATACAAACGGTTTTGCGGCATATATCATAAAGACCGTATTGGGCGACAGTACAGAGTCGGGATTTGAAAAGACGGTACATATAAAAATGTTTACTCAAAAGGGCGAGGTTGTATATGCAGAAACCGCCTCAAATGTGATAATTGACGGCGTAAAATATAAGAATGTCGAGGATGCATATGTTACTCTTTCCGGCACTCCTCTCTTTGCGTTAATAGAAACCGATAAATCCGGTAAAATCAAAGTAATTGATACACCGAATTTTAATCCCGAATCCGAAAGCGAGGATTCGCTGACAGTAAGTGTTCCGTGGGCAGAAGGTATAAGATACAAGAGTATAGGCGTTTTGGGAACTCAGTCGGTGGTCAATTCAAATACCAAGATATTTGCGGTGCCGTCAGATGCTAATTTAGATAACGCAGATGATATTGATTTTACAATACTTACGAGTTCACAGATAACAAATGATACCATGTTGGATGCAGAAACATACAGAACGAAAAAACGTATAGGATATGAAGAATTTGTCTTGCTTAAAGGGTATACAAAGTATAACGATACGTCTGAAATGCCGGTGCTTGTTACACATATTTCATCCACAATGAATTATAATGGTGAAACGGTCGATTGTATTAATGGGTATCAAGGGGCGAATAAAGTAAGTATCAATGCAGAAAGCGGAGTCTCATTTTTTAACAAAGGAATAAAAAACGGAATGTTTATAAGTGTTAAAAAGAATAATATAGGCGAGGCGACCGATTGCAAAATCCTTTATGATTATCGTGAGAAAGAAAAGTATCCGTCAGATACTGATATAAACGGAGCCTATACAGTGGTAAACGGATATGTGACGGATATAGTTGACGATGTGGTAAAAATTGGAATTAATGCAAAAGGAAACTATGACCGTATAATGTATACCTCCGGAGTTCCCGTGCTCGTATTCGACTCTAAACTGAAAACCGACAATAATATCAGAATAGGGACGATAAACGATGCGGCAACGTATTACAATGTCGATGACGAGTGTTCGGCTGTTGTATTGTTTACGATGTGGATGACACCGTATGTATACGTGGTTTACAAATAAAAATTTAACATGAGCAAGATTACAAGGAGAAACTTAAAATGCATGTATTAGACAGAATAACAGCATATGAAAAGCTGGGACTGGGATTATTTATTCATTGGGGGTTATACTCTCAGTTATCCAAGGGCGAATGGATATTTAAATTCGGAAAGTTCAGTATGGATGAATACCAAAAACTTTCAGACACATTTACGGCTGAGGATTTTGATGCAGATGCACTCGCCTGCTTTGCAAAAGAAAATGGTTTTAAATATATCGTGCTGACAACAAGACATCATGATGGATTTTCGCTTTATGATACTTGTGGGCTGTGTGATTTTGATTCGCCGCACAGCAGAGCAAACCGTGATATTGTACGTGAATTTGTAGATGCCTGCAACAAGCATAATGTGATTCCGTTTCTTTATCATACAACAATTGATTGGTACAACAGCGATTATCAAAATGATTTTGATACATATCTCGAATACCTGAGAAAAAGCGTTGAAGTACTATGTACCAATTATGGGAAATTGGGCGGATTTTGGTTTGACGGTTGCTGGGATAAACCGAATGCTGAGTGGCATGAGAATGAACTTTACGGAATTATAAGAAAGTATCAGCCGAATGCAATTATAATAAATAATACAGGCTTATCTCACAGAGGTGAAAAAGGTAATATAGAGCTTGATGCCGTTACCTTAGAACAGGGCTGTCCCGAATTGGTAAAAAACTTTAACGGTGATAAATATATTGCATCAGAACTATGCTTGACGATGAATGACCACTGGGGAGTAAGTTTATCGGATTTTAATTATAAATCTCCTTGTGAAATTATTGAGGTTTTGTGCGGAAGCCGAAAATACGGTTCGAATTTTTTGTTGAATACAGGATTTGAGGCTCAGGGTAAGATGCCTGAAATTCAAAGAGCATATCTTAACATAGTGGGAAGGTGGATGAAAATTTTCGGCGAGGCGATATATTTCGGAAGACCGTATATCAGGGAGAACACAACCAAGAATTTTATATTGAAAGGTGAAGGTTGTCTTTATATTTTTGCATATAATATCACGATTGACGGAAGTGAAAATGTTACGGTTAATGTTGAGGAAATGCCGGATGAATATGTTTTTGAGAATGTAAAGGATAAGATAAGTGAGGTTTATTGGATGGACAATAATGAACCGTTAAAGTTTGAACAAGACGGTGAAAATTTTATGGTAAACTTTACGAAAAACGAATATGGTACGAACTATTGCGTTCGTGTCGCCAAAGCGATTTTAGATAAATAGATGTAATTTTTTGTATTATTAAAAATCAGAGGCTGAATTCAAAATTTAAAAGAGAGTGGGTGTGAGAAATGAAGTGCAAAACTTGAAAGTAATATTAAAATCAAAAATAATTAAAAACTTATAACATTCAAAACATTAAGGAGGAAAATGAAATGTTAAAAAACAAAACCAAAATTATCTCAATGATTCTTGTGTTGACTCTTGTCCTGTCGATGATGGTAAGTGTGAACGTGAGTGCGACGGCAAAAAGCTTTGTGGAAACCTTTGACGATGCTTCGAAATTTGAGGGCTTGTCAAACGGAGCGGAATTGGTAGATGAAGAAGACGGAAGCGGCAAAATGCTCAAAAATATCGGGTGGGCAAAAGTGTTATACTCTTTTGATGCAATAAGCGAGGGAAGTGTATTAATCGACTATTCAATAAAACCCGGAAGCGGCTTGGATACTTTGTTATACTTAAACGATAGTGGTTCAAACAGTGTTGTCGGAACATTCTTTGCCGGAAATCCGGGTGATGATGGAAACAATCCTATGGGTATGATTTTCGGTACAACTGACAGAATGACAAATGTTGAAAGTTATTTGTTGCAGAAAAATCCAAAGTTTGATGTCTGGTATGATGTCAAGATTTATGTTGACTTTACAAATAATAAAGTAAGCACAAGAGTAATGCAGAACGGTGACGTTATAAAGACGGTCAGCAATGACTTAACATTATCGAATTTAAGCGGATTTGCTTTCCAGGTATGGAACAGGGCTGATTCAAAAGCGTCATATCTTGATGATTTTGCCGTAACTTTTATGGGTGAAGACCCGGGCTCTGAAAGCGGAATGAGCTTTAAGCCCGAGGAATACAATTATTCTGAAAAATGGAATGAAAAATTTGGTGATGTATTTCCTGCATCGTTTGAAACGATGGTATATCTTCCGTCGGAACATAAAGGTTCTTATGGTACAATCTGGGGGAATTACGGGAACAATAAAGAAAATGATGTAATTAAATTTCAAATAGACGAAAATCGGCACCCGGGAATTTGGATAAGATATAAAAACAGTGAGGGCAGCCTTGTATATCCGGTAGTAGTGTTCGAGGAGGCGGAAATACCGACAGATACCTGGGTACATCTTGCTATAACCAAAGATTATGCGAACAAACGATATATATGCTATATCAACGGGAAATGGAAATCGTGGTACAATTCGGAAAGTAAGTCGTGGTTATGGTCGGTAACGCCTGAGAAAATGAACCTTGACAGCAAATTTGTTCTCGGCGGTGACTTTTACGACAGACAAAACGCAGGATATTTTAAAGGCAAAATCCGTGATTTTGCTTTATATTCAGACGTAAGAACGGCCGATGAAATCGATAACGACTATAAGCTGGGTATCAGTGACAAGGATAATCTGCTTGTTCATTATGATGAAAAAGATTCGAGTGCAAAAGTATATAGGGATTTGAGCGGAAACGGATTCGATCTTCAAAGGTATCCCGACTGGATAGAAAACCATGAACCTATTACGGATTATTCGTATTCGTTTGCGGTTGTGGGAGATACACAGATTGTTACTCGGTACAACCCGAACAAATTCGCTTATATCTATGATTGGATCAGAGAAAATGCAAAATCAAAGAATATAAAGTGGACATTTGGCCTTGGAGATATAACGGACAAAAATACAGACGACGAATACAGACTTGCAAGAGCGTGTATGAAAACGCTTGACGGCGTCGTGCCTTATTCATTTGTAGCGGGAAATCACGACTATAATTCCGGATTCAACAAATTCTTTTCATATGATGAATTCGGCAAGACGGTTGACGGTACATTTGACGGAACAATGACAAGCACATATAAAAAGTTCAAGGTAGGAGATGTTAAGTATCTTGCTTTAAACCTTGAAATCGGTCCGCATGATAATGTTCTTGAATGGGCAAACAAAATTGTTGAGGACAATCCTGATTACAATGTAATAGTATCCACACATGCTTATTTGAACAATGACGGAAAAACCCTTGACGCAGCCAATCCGGAATCTCCGTCAAACTATGGAGGAGATTATTATATAGGCTCGAATAACGGTGACGATATTTGGAATAAGCTTATAAAAAAGCATAGAAATATTGTTCTTGTTTTATCGGGACATATTGAATCGCCGGATATAGTGATGACAAAAGCTCAAGGGGATAACGGTAATACGGTAACTCAAATGCTAATCAATCCTCAAGGGGTGGATATGGATACTGTCGGAATCGGTTCGGTGGGAATGGTTGCTATGCTGTATTTCTCACAAGACGGAAAGGGTGTTGATGTTGAATGGTATTCAACAATACAAGATAAGTATTTATCTAACAAGAGCTGTTTCCATACAGAGCTTGATCTTATCGATCCCGTGCCTGATGTAAGTGAAGTAAAATCCATATCGGCAATAAGCGGAATTTCATTTAATGTTGAGCTGACAGGCGACACAAGCGAAGGAACAGTTTTTGCGGCATTATATTCAAATGACGGAAAGCTTGAATCGGTAAAGACATATCAGGCGGCGGCAAATATAAATGTTGCGTTTGAAGAAGCCGAAAAAGGGTCGTATGTTAAAGTTATGTGGCTTTTGGGTGATAAGCTTATTCCGCTTTGTGAATCATCGACCCCGATCAGCACAGTGTCGGAATAGATAGATTTGTGATTTAAATCGGAGCAACGCTTCTGCTTTGCTTGCAAAGAGCAGAGCTTGCGACAGATTGCAATAGTCGCAGGGAGCATTGGCTCCTCAGGGTTTCAGTGGGAGATTATGACTCCCACTGAAATTCCGGAATGGAACCCGCCGCCTATGAGGCGGGGACATCTGCGGCAACATTATAACGAAAGTTTAAGAAGGTAATAATAAATGGCAGAGATTTTGGTTGCGCTCGCCGCAGTTTTGTGGGCGCTGCTCGGAATATTTTCGGTACAGATTCATAAATTCGGATTTTCGTCAACGGAAATATCGGCACTCAGGTGGATATTTGCGGCGGTGATTATGTTTGTGCTTGTTTTGGTGACCGACCGAAAGAAACTCAAAATCAAACTTAAAGACGTATGGATGTTTGCTCTGACGGGTATATTCTCTTATATGCTGACCTCGATATTTTATTTTATCAGTATGGGACTCACCTCGGCGGCGGTTGCCAACGTCCTTATGTATGTGTCACCGGTGTGGGTTTTGATAATGTCGCGGATTTTCTTTAATGAAAAGTTTAACGCAATCAAGCTTATATCGATATTCGGAACGGTCGGTGGCTGTGTGCTTGTCAGCGGTCTTATGTCAAAGGGTTCGGGCGTATTCAACGCGGCGGGAATTGCGTTCGGTGTTATGTCGGGTGTATCTTACAGCGCGTACAGTATTATCGGCAAGGCGCTTCTTACAAAATACAGCAACGCGACCCTGACCGCATACGCTTGTATTTTCGCCGGTATAGCATCGGTTTTCACAATAAATCCGCAAAGCATAATAAATATAATCTCTGCTGCGCCGAAATCATTGATTTATATAATTGCAATGGCGACACTGTCAACGGCAGTGCCGTATATGCTATATACGGTCGGGCTTTCGTCAACCACCGCGTCACGCGCCGCCGTTATCGCGTGTATTGAGCCGGTGTGTTCAACATTAATCAGCGTTTTTGTTCTGAAAGAGAATGTTGTTTTGTCACAATATGTCGGAATAGCGGTCATACTCTTGATGATACTTATCCTGCAATTTTCAAAAGATGACGGCGGTGATGTGTCACCCGAGACGTGTCGTAAATCGGTATAAGCCGATTTTTTGGAGATAATTTAAATTTTTCGAAAAAATCGGTTGACAAAAACGCAAAACGGTGGTAAAATATAATTTAGGTATTTAGTGTGGGAGTAGCAGCCGCACGTATCTTGATAAATCCGAGTGATTTATCGTGTGCGGGTCAAGTCAACATCCTGACCTTTAATTGAGAGAAAGGTCTGGCTTGAATTAAATTGCAAGACACAGGTATAACCGTAAAAGCTATACTTGTTGTCTTTTCGTTTTCAGAAATTATACGGGTATGGCGTGTGTGCTGTACCCGTTTATTGTTTTCTGCATTATTTTATGTTTTTTACATAAATATAAATGTATAAGCCGCAATTGTGCGGTCGGAGGTGTACGGAAATATGTTTTCGTTAATAATGTTTGTGTTTAACAATATTTTGCTTGGGGTCGGGCTTGCAATGGATGCGTTTTCGGTATCACTTGCGAATGGTCTTAACGAGCCGAAAATGCGTATAAAAAGAATGTGTGTGATTGCCGGCGTGTTCGGATTCTTTCAGGCGTTTATGCCGATGGCGGGTTGGGTCTGTATTAAGACGGTAATAAGTATCTTTTCGGCTTTTGAAAAGCTCGTGCCGTGGATTGCGCTGATACTGTTACTGTTTATAGGCGGAAAGATGATAATAGAGGGAATCAAATCCGACGGCGATGACGAAAAGCCTGTGGTAGGCGCATTTGCGCTGTTCCTTCAGGGAATCGCAACATCGATTGACGCGCTTTCGGTCGGATTCACCATTGCCGAGTATGATTTTTTGCACGCTCTTGCGGCGTCGCTGATAATCGCATCGGTTACCTTTGTCATATGTATGGGCGGTCTTGTTCTCGGAAAGAAGTTCGGAACAAAGCTGTCGAACAAGGCGGAGATTCTCGGCGGAATAATCCTGGTAATCATCGGTATAGAAATTTTTATTAACGGAATAATATAAAATCAATATTTATATACAAAGGAGAATTTTAAAAATGGATTTTTTATCTTTATTTTCTAATGTGACAAATATCACGTGGCAGCAAGCAGTGATGTGGGTTATCGGTGCGATTCTTATATACCTTGCCATAAAAAAGGATATGGAACCGTCACTCTTGCTTCCGATGGGGTTCGGTGCAATCCTCGTAAACCTTCCCCTTTCGGGTGCGGTCACTCAGATTTATGACGGCGTTGCGGAAATCGGCGTGATTGACGTCCTGTTTAATTCGGGAATTGCAAACGAGCTTTTTCCGCTGCTTTTGTTTGTCGGCATAGGCGCAATGATAGATTTCGGTCCCCTGCTTTCAAACCCAAAGCTGATGATATTCGGTGCGGCTGCACAGTTCGGAATATTCTTTACTCTGTGTGTTGCCGGAGTTTTGGGCTTTGAGATAAAAGATGCGGCGTCAATAGCGATAATCGGTGCGGCGGACGGCCCGACATCGATATTTGTTGCGCAGTATTTTAACTCAAAATATATCGGCGCGATAATGGTTGCGGCATATTCGTATATGGCTCTCGTGCCGCTTATTCAGCCGCCCGTAATAAAGGCGGTTACCACGAAAAAAGAGCGAAGAATAAAGATGCACTATGAACAAAAGAATGTATCCAAGACAACAAAAATTCTTTTCCCGATTGTTATAACGATTATTACGGGCATTGTTTCACCGCGCAGTGTGGCTCTTGTCGGATTTTTGATGTTCGGAAATCTCGTCCGTGAGTGCGGAGTTCTCGAATCTTTGTCCGAAACGGCGCAAAAAGTATTGGCGAACCTTATAACTTTGTTCCTCGGTCTTACTATTGCGACCAAGATGCAGGCGGCGGAGTTCTTAACGCCGCAAACGCTTATGATTATAGGTCTCGGACTTGTTGCGTTTATCTTTGACACGGCGGGCGGAGTTGTTTTTGCAAAGATTTTGAACCTGTTCCTGCCCGAGGGCAAAAAGATTAACCCGATGATAGGTGCTGCGGGAATCTCGGCATTTCCGATGTCGGCGAGGGTTGTTCATAAAATGGGTCTCAAAGAGGACAATCAAAACTTTTTGCTTATGCATTCAATCGGCGTAAACGTGTCGGGTCAGATTGCGTCCGTAATAGCCGGCGGTCTGATACTTAATATGCTCGGATAAGAATAATCGGATATTTAAATAACTTTTGTAACAGGAGAGATAAGTATGAGTATAAATTTTAGTTCGCTTTCCGAAACTCTTGTGTATATGGGCAAGGGAATGCTCGGAATATTTATCGTGACGGCGGTAATCATCCTTTCGATGATGATATTAAATAAGGTTTTTTCGTCACAATCGAACAGCGATAAAAATTAGTTTTAAGACGGCAAACATCGGCTCTTTGCGGACGGGTTTGCCGTCTTTGTTTTTGGTCGGGTTTAATTTATAAAATATTAAGAAGCGGTTAATGTTATTTTTAGATTTTGGTGTTATTATAGTATTATCGGATAAAAAAGCGGAATTTGTCGGGTTTTGATAAAATAAAAAAGATATAGGAATTATTTTTTGGCAAAATTACCGCTTTATATGTTTTGAAAAAATGTTATAATACAAGTATGAGAATTTATATTTAAGTTATGGAGAGTTTTATGATTGCATTGTTTTTGTCACCCGTCTATATTGCGTTGAATGTATATATTCTGTGGTGGGTATTAAAATGGATGGGTGAGTGTCACGGATTATTGAGAAAAAAGTCCTTTAAGATTGCGATGTCGGTCATCTATTCGGCATTTGCATTCAGTATGGTAATTGGCTTTTTTATGCCGCCGACGGGAATCGGACGGCTTGTGCGTATGACGGGCAATTATTGGCTCGGAATAATGCTTTATATGCTGCTTAGTATTGCGGTTTTGCATCTGTTGGGGTTTGTGATAAAAAAGATTCCCCGAACGCAAAAGTATGTGAACCGAAAGTCCTTTGTGGCATACGGTGCGGTGTGTGCTGTTCTTATAACGGTAACAGGTGCATACGGCGTTATAAACGCTCATAACATCAAGACGAACCGTTATGAAATAACGGTTGAAAAAGGTTCGGCACGGATAAATGAGCTGAATGTCGTGCTGATTGCCGACTTGCATATGGGTTATAACATCGGTCGGCGCAGTATGAGGGATATGGCAAATCTGATAAATGCCGAGAACCCCGATGCGGTCGTTATTGCCGGGGATATTTTTGATAACGAATACAAGGCGCTTGACAACCCCGATGAGCTTGCCGAAATCTTTCGCGGCATAAAAACCAAGTACGGAATCTATGCGTGTTACGGAAATCACGATGTTGCCGAAAGACTTCTCGCCGGTTTTACTTTTTCGGGTGATGCAAAAAAGCAAAGCGATGTAAGAATGGACGAATGGCTCAAGAGCGCGGGAATAACCCTGCTCAGAGATGAGTATGTTTTGATAGACGACAGCTTTTATATCTACGGCAGACCCGATTATCAAAAGCCGGGCAGGGGTATAGATAAGAGAAAAACTCCACAGGAGGTTACGGAAAATCTCGATAAATCAAAACCGATAATCGTGATAGACCACCAGCCGAGAGAGCTTGGCGAGCTTGCCGATGCGGGGGTAGATGTTGACCTGTGCGGCCATACGCATGACGGACAGGTATTCCCGGGGAATCTGACAATAAAGCTTATGTGGGAGAACGCCTGCGGATATTTGAAAAAGGGTAATATGCATAACATCGTTACATCGGGGGTCGGCCTTTTCGGGCCGAATATGAGGGTCGGAACAGACGCGGAAATATGTCCGATACACATTGTGTTTAAATAGGCAAATTAAAATTTCACGGAGGATAAAATGAATATAAATACGGAAAAGGAATATTCAAACGCGCGTTTTAACCGCAAAGAGCTTAAAGCCTGTGCGAAAAGAACGTTTAAGTCGCACTATGTTCTGTTTGTAATAGTGTGCCTGTTTGCCGCGTTTATAGGTGCTGAATTCAGCACAACGCTTTCGGCGATAAGCACCGGAATCGAAACGGGCGAACAGGTCGCCGGTAACGGAACAGAGCTTGTATCGGACGGATTTTGGATTACCAACAGCGATATATTTGAGTTCATTGTGACAACGGCTGTCCGCGGAAATATCGAGGAGAGCCGCAAGCGTGCGGCAGAGCTCGAAGCGGAATTTAAAAATTCGCCGCAAAACAGTACTTTCGGCAGACGAAGAGGAGTCTTTTCGAGCATAATAAATTATGTCGGCTCGGGAAAAATTTTTGTGAACCTGTTCGAGAGAGGGGAGCGGGTTTTTAAGTCAAAGAGCAAAGTGATTGTCCTGTTTATACTTATAGCCCTACTGATTCATATGCTGATACTGTTTATGCTTAAAGATTGCTTTGTGATAACAACGCGCAGGATTTTTCTCGAGGCGGGAACATATGAAAAAGTTCCGAAACGAACACTTTTGTTTTTGATAAGAACGCGGACATGGGTGCGTTCAGCGCTGACAATGTTTTTGGTGTTTGTGCGCCGAACGCTTTGGTATCTGACAATTGTTGCGATACCGATTAAATACTATTCATATTTTCTCGTACCTTATATATTGAGCGAAAACCCGAGTATGTCGGCATCCGAGGCAATATCTCTTTCGAGACGGCTGATGAACGGACACAAGTGGGAATGTTTTAAGATTTCGGTCAGCTTTATCCCGTGGAGAATCCTGTCAATGTTCACGTTCGGTTTGTTATCGGTTTTGTATGTCAACCCGTATAAAACGGCGACATATTGCGAATTTTACAAGCGGCTCAGATTTATGTCAAAGTATTGTGAAATCGAGGGTTCGGAACTGTTAAACGATACATATTTATACGAAAAGCCGACACCAAAAGAACTGTCGGAGGTATACGCGGACGTAATGGAATATGTCGGCACACCTCTGCCGGAGGTAGAGGAACTCGGCGGTTTTAAGGGGTTTTTGGAAAAGTGGTTCGGTATAATGCCGCTCGGCTCTAAAAAAGATTTGGAACACGAAAAGAAAATATCGGTGCGAAACAATATTTTGAGGATAAGGCATATTGTTGACGGCGGCGTGTACCCCGAAAGGCTTTCGCCGATTAAAGAGCGGCGGACAAAGATAAAATTGACAACGCCGAGCTATTTGAGAAATTATTCGATTCCGTCGCTTATACTGATGTTTTTTGTATTTTCGTTTGTCGGCTGGCTGTGGGAGGTAAGCATTCATCTTGTTGAGGACGGAGAGATTATAAACCGCGGCACTTGTTACGGACCGTGGCTTCCGATTTACGGGTCGGGAGCAATCCTGATATTGATTTTTTTAAAACGTCTGAGGTCAAACGCGGCACTTGAATTTGTTGCGGCAATTATCATGTGCGGCATAGTGGAGTATTGGACATCGTGGTATCTTGATAGCACAAGAGGACAGCAGTGGTGGAATTACAGCGGATATTTTATCAATCTGAACGGGCGTATATGCGCCGAGGGCTTGCTTGCTTTCGGGCTTGGGGCAATGGCGGTTGTGTACGTGTTGGCGCCTCTTTTGGATAATATGATACGAAAGATAAAACCGGGTATATTGTTGCCGATATGTGCGGCACTCGGGATTTTGTTCGCCGCGGATGTCGCGTATTCATCCAAGAATCCGAATTGCGGCAAGGGAATAACCGATTATGATATTCCGCCGAAAGCGGAGACGAGCATCAATCAAAACCCGAAATATTTTTGAAATTATAATATACGAATAAAAGTCTGTTAAAATAAACAGGCTTTTATTTTTTTGAAAAAATTTATAATTTTTTTAAAAAAGGTGTAACAAAATGATTTTTGGCGTGTATATATATGTGTAAACAAAAAAGGAGCGAAAGATAAATGAAAAAGACAGCAATAATTTTAATGTGTGTGATGCTCGGCGGTGTTTTGTCCGGGTGTTCGGGAAACACTGTGCCGCTTTCGGTCGGGGATTTCTTGTGTCATTCGTTTATTGAGGTGGAATACAAAAATTTTTATAGAAACGGCAATTTGAGATATTGTTCAAATAATTAAAGATATATGTTGACATTTTAAGCGTTTTTTATCGCATAAAATAAGGGGTTTCAGAGGTCAAAACAGGCAAGGTAATGGTGGTTTTATATTACCTTGTCCGAAAATACAGTTTTCGTTTTCTACACACATAAAAAATATCGTGATACACAAAACAGGTATCACGATATTTTTTGAGTTTTATAATATAGCCATTTGTGAAAATTATTTCTGCTCGGATAATAATATTATGTCGTATGGTTTTTCGGGGCTTGTATCACGCACAATATATCCGTTGCCGTGTACTCTTGGTTCAGGGCTGTCTTTCGGTATGATTGTTATATAATTTTTCTTCGGCTTACCGAAATCAAACTCCCATTTTTCGCCTCTGTAAACGCCGTCGTGAAAACTGTAACCGCCGGCATATACAATCGTTGATGTTACTGCTGATACGATGAAAGTTAAAAACCATATTTTTTTCATTGCCTTTTCACCTCCGATTCATAATGTTTTTTGTCGACAAAAATCCAGTAGTTTGATTTTCTCCTGACCTATGGCTTTATCAATGCCCGAAAGAAGATATTTTCCAACCGGTGTTGTCAGATTCGTAAACCATAGTGCATATCCAATACTGATTTCCGTTTGAGATTGCTTCTT
>ERZ773192.1678-NODE-1678-length-21158-cov-16.984836_pt1 | contig 21158 bp, 16 predicted proteins | sample MGYA00581010_ERZ773192 | MGnify/ENA primary metagenome ERZ773192 (study PRJEB29015, sample SAMEA2737741) | human gut metagenome | biome: human gut; feature: human-associated habitat; material: faeces | place: China | collected 2012 ...
TGGTTTTTATCTGCCCCAGACTTCTTCCGCTACTTCTTTCACCAGTCTCAGCTTCGCCCACTGCTCCTCTTCTGTCAGCTTGTTGCCGATCTCGCAGGAGGCGAATCCACACTGAGGGCTTAAATACAGACGATCCAGCGGAACGTATTTTGCCGCTTCATAGATCCGGCTAATGACCATCTGCTTGTCCTCCAGAACCGGGGATTTGGTGGTGATCAGACCCAGAACCACCTTTTTCTCACCGGACACTTTAGCAAGCGGAGCAAAACCACCAGAACGTTCATCGTCATACTCTAAGAAGTAGGCATTGACATGTTCCTCTCCGAACAGGATATCCGCTACGGAGTCATAAGCGCCCTCGCTTGCGTAGGTGGAGTGGAAATTGCCACGGCAGACATGGGTGTTGATGATCATATCCTTCGGCGCATTGGCGATCACACGGTTGTTGATGTCCTTATGGGATTTCTGGACTTCGATCAGACCTTCTCTAGTGGTTCCATAAAGGATATGTCCGATCTTATCTGCGAACATTCCCCATGTGCAGTCATCTAACTGGATATTTCTGCAGCCTGCTGCATAAAGCTGATCGATCACCTTTCCATATACCGCTACGATATCATCTGCCAGTTCTTCATCATTTGCGTAAACTTTCTCCGTGTGTTCCCGGTTAAATGGCATGGTGAACTGGGCAAGCATCTGGGCTGGTGCCGGCATGGTCTGTTTTGCCACCGTATTTTCATCTTCCAGGGCTTTGACGAAACGAAAATGATCGATAAACGGATGCTCTTTTGTCAGGTCGATTTTTCCTATGATATAAGTGTCATCAACCATCGCTGCCTCTCCGTGAAATGGCAGTCCTGTCTTGGTCGGTGCATGACCAATGCCATCAAATCCCCACATAAAATCCAGATGCCAGGTGGCTCTGCGGAATTCACCATCTGTGATCACATGGTAACCAAGCTCTTTGATCTTCGCTGCCAGTTCCCGGATGCATTCATCCTCAACTACTTTTAATGCAGCATAGTCAATAGCTCCCTCATCGAACTGTCTTCTTGCTTTCTTTAATTTCTCCGGTCTTAAAAAGCTTCCTACAAAATCATAACGGAATGGTGTCTGCAATTTGCTCATATTTATTTCCTCCATGTATCTTCATAATTTTTCTTTATCGGTGAATCTGTCGTTATTATATAGGAAGAAATGATTTTTGAAAAATACAGAAAAAGAGCGGTTAGCCATAGCTTTAAGTTATGGCAATCCACTCTATAAATGTCAAAATGATTGTACTTATGAAGGTGCTGGATCGTTACAAGCTATTGGAGATACTGGTTCAATGCCTCTAAATAAGAGTTTCCCACCCGGCTGATCATACCTTTCCTGTGGGAAATATAACCGATCCGCATATTACTTTCCTGGGCTAACGGCACTGCTATAATGTCTTTGCCATTTAATTTCTCATCAATCACACCACTGCACACCGTGTATCCGTTAAGACCAATCAGTAGGTTAAATAATGTCGCCCGGTCGCGGACCCGGATGTTCTTTTTCCGCTCAAATGGGGAAAATATCTCTTCCGAAAAATAAAACGAATTATGTTCGCCCTGTTCATAGGAAAGATACGGGTACTGTTCCAGTTCCTCGTTGGTAATGATCTCTCTTCCCGCCAGCGGATGATTTCTGCTGATAAACACATGAGGTTTTGCAATGAAAAGCAGATGGAATTCCAGGTCATGGGATTTTAAGATCTTGTCCATCACTACCTCATTGAAATCATTCAGAAACAGAATACCAATCTCACTACGCATTCTGGCCACATCTTCAATGATCTCATATGTCTGGGTCTCCCGCAGACTGAAATCATACTCATCCTGTCCATACTGCTTGATCAGATCTACAAATGCATTGACCGCAAAGGAATAATGCTGTGTGGACACACAGAATTTCTTTTTCCCACCATGACCTCCCTTGTATTTATCCTCCAGAATCGCCGCCTGATCCAGCACCTGTCTGGCATAGCCCAGGAACTCATCGCCCTCCCTGGATAAACTGATTCCCTTGTTTGTCCGGTTAAAAATCACGATGTTCATTTCTTTTTCCAGCTCATGGATTGCTTTTGTAAGGCTCGGCTGAGATACGTAAAGTTTACCTGCTGCCTCGGTGATGGTTCCTGTTTCCGCTACCGTTATCACATATTTTAATTGTTGAAATGTCATAGTATCCACCTGTATGTTTTTTCATTACTGCCAGTATAACGCTTTTCCCATGATGTGTCGATGATTTTTGCCGTTTGCAGTTTCTTATTTACACTGAACTATTTTCGTGCTATAATAAAATTTAAAAGAAAATAGTAACTATTCCTATATTTTACCATTCAAGGAGGATTTTTCCATGAGCAATGTTGTGATTTCTGATTCTATTAAGTATATCGGTGCGGATGATACGACTCTGGATCTGTTTGAGAGCCAGTATCAGATTCCTCACGGCGTTTCCTATAATTCCTATGTAATCCTGGACGAGAAAATTGCGGTTATGGATACCATTGATGCCAGAAAGGGTGATGAATGGATGGCAAATCTGGAGACAGTTTTAGCTGGCCGTACTCCAGATTATTTGGTGATCTCCCACTTAGAGCCAGATCACGCAGCGAATATTAAGCGTCTGGCAGATCATTTTCCTCAGATGAAACTGGTGTTAAGCGCCAAGGCAAAAGCAATGCTTCCTCAATTTTTCGATATCGCCAATTTGAATAACCGCTGCATCACTGTAGCAGAAGGAAGTGAACTGGAGCTGGGCTCCCATAAACTGAAATTCTTCATGGCTCCTATGGTCCATTGGCCAGAGGTCATGGTCGAATACGAGGAGACCGAGAAAGTGCTGTTCTCCGCAGACGGTTTTGGTAAATTCGGTGCTCTCTGCTATGACGATGAATGGACCGACGAAGCAAGAAGATATTATATCAACATCGTTGGTAAATATGGTACTCCAGTGCAGACTCTTTTAAAGAAAGCTGCTACATTGGACATTCAGACCATCTGCCCGCTTCATGGTCCTGTTTTGAAAGAAAATCTTGGTTTTTACATTGACAAATACATGACCTGGAGCAGCTATATTCCTGAAGAAGATGGCGTGCTGGTTGCCTGCGCTTCCATCCACGGCAACACCAGGGCTGCTGCAGAAAAAATGGTGGAGATCTTAAAATCCAAAGGTGCTGATGTTGTATTTACCGACTTAACCCGCGATGACATGGCAGAGGCTGTTTCCAATGCATTCAGCTACAGCAAACTGGTGCTGGCTGCTGCTTCTTACGATGCAGGCGTATTCCCTCCAATGGAAGATTTCTTAAACCGTCTGTCCCACAAAGCATTCCAGAAACGTGCGGTTGCCCTGATTGAAAATGGTTCCTGGGCTCCATGTGCTGCAAAATCCATGAAAGCAATCCTGGATACCATGAAGAGCCTGGATATCTGTGAAAAAACCGTTTCCATCAAATCTACCATGAAAGACGCGGATGTGGCTTCTATGGAAGCACTGGCTGATGAATTATTAGCAAAATAATAACGGTTCCTTCGATCTGCTCACTTGCTTGACTGACCGCATGAAAACTGGATTTGCAAGCGAAATTAAGTCTTATATTAAGCTTTATATTCTGCCATAATCTTTCCACAGGCAGTTCCAACTTCATCATAGGCCCGCTGGAAATAATGGTAGGAATCCCGCATCAATGTTAAATATGGTTCAAAACTGGCGGCTAACGTAAAAAAGCCATTTTCCCGACACAGTTCTTCCTGGGCCTGACGGATGACTTCATAACGTTTATCCCATGCTTTTCCTTTTTCACCATGAAGCAGATAGTTGAAATGCCCGATCTGAACAAGGAAAACATGGGAAGCACCAGCTTTTTTGAATTGTTCCATCAATTTCTGGGTATTTTTCTTATAAATTTCCTTCGTCACCTGATGATCTCCATCGGTCTCTCCCTGACACCACACTACATAGATGTCCCGTACCGCAATCTGATGGTCGGAAAGATAGCACTTGGCGCTCTCCAGGCGGCTGACTGCATCGGAAATATAGGATTTCTTCCACTGCTCTGTAGAAGTTCCACCCTTGGAAGCTGACACTCCAATGACCACGTGGCCTGTCTGACGGTAATACTCATTGACCAGAGCCGTCACCATACTTCCGGAACGTTTCGTACCTCCATCTTCTGTCCGGTCTGAAAGTCCATTTGCCCGGTCCTCATGGAGACCAAATGGCTCCTGAATCGGAATCAGATCTTCTGGTGCGCTGACCGCTTTATATTCATATCCGGCTCCCGGAAGACATTCCGGCGCATCCTCTGCGTCCCCCCGGCCTGCCATATTTGACTGACCTGCAAATACAATAAGATCCACTGCTGATGTAATTTCCATGTATTTATTCCTCCGATTTATGGGATTTAATCCGTAGATTTTTTTACTGTTTCGTATATCCGCGCACTTACTGCACTGATCTTACTACCTGTTTATGATTATAGATAGCAAAATTTGTTTTTTCAAGGCGAAATAGAGTCCACATATAGCAAAAGCAGACGTCACATTTTTCGACATGGACGTCTGCTTTCGTTTTCTAAAATATCATCGTTTCCTTATTCTGCTGCCGCTTCTTCTGTTTCAGCAGAGACTTCACCATCTGTCTCCGTCTCTACTTCTTCCGCCTCTTCAACCTGGTCTTCAGAAAAATCTTCTTTCTCAGTCTCCTCTGTTTCTGGAGTTTCGGTTATTTCTTCCTCTTCGCTTTTAGATTTCTCTGCTTCAGAAGATTCATCCGCATTTTCAGCCTCTTCTGTTTCATTTGCTTTGTCCTCTGTATCTTCGGTAACGTCTGTTGTGTCTTCTGTCACTTCTTCCGTTACTTCTGGAAGGATGATATCAAATTTTGGAAGTTCTGTGGCCTGAGCCGGAAGCAGGACATCCGTAACCGGAAGCTGGACTAAAGATGCTAAGAGTTTCTCTGCTGCCGCACTGTCGGATAAAACAAATCCAGAACCCGTATAAACAATTGTAAATGTAGCATCTTCATATCCTTCAGAAGAAATCACAATCACTGTTGTAGCTCCTGTTTCCGTATTGTTAAAACCGCTGGCAGAAATCTTTAAGTGATCAAAATCAGAATTACTTTGAGAATCATCAACGGTATATAACATATAATAGCCATCTCCATAAAAGAAGCTGAAAGATGCAAACTCATAGAAATCATTTCCAACCTTCACATCTGTAATATTTTGCAGATACGTCTTTAAAACGGTTCTATTGGTTTCACTAAATCCAATCAAATAACCATTATCTGTATGGCTGAAACTGGTGATATCCATTGTTTTGACCTGATCTGGCCCTTTCTCTCCATCTGTTTCTGCCTGATATACCAAATCATTATATCCGTCTGCTTTTAATGTAATTGTTACTTTTTCACCAACAAATCCATCCGTTGTTAGATCAATCACATCATAGTTGCTTCCCCATAAACCAGAGCTATCTGTCAATTTCCATGTATACTGATCGCTGGAATAGAGACTGGAGTAACTGCTCTTTTTATAAGTTTTCGTTCCTACGGTTACTTCTGTCACTTTTGATAAATAGTCTTTCAAAGTACCTGAAGCCGGTGTTCCAAAACTCATATGATAATATTCCAAAGAGCGATTATAGGAATCCGTCAGTTTCTCAAATCCACTTACTTCTGGAGGTGTTAATTTCTCTACAACAGGCTCATCATTCAAATCTACGGTATAATTCAAATCAGCATAACCAGTTGCTTTGATGATTACCTGATAGCCATCTGCAAAACCATCTGTTGTGAAATCTAATACATCGTAATCATAGTATCCAAATGCTGTATTAGAAACATATTTTTTGCATGTAAAAGTATCATATGCTTTCATGGAACCACTAGAAACTGTATAATTTTCACCATTTACAGTCACTTCAGTAATTGCTGTCAGATAAGCTTTCTTTTCTTCTGCATTCATTCCAGAAAAAGCCATACGGTAATACTCAACATTTCCGTCAAAGAAATTATCCTCCGATTTCTTTTCTACGCCCGCAACTGTTGGTGCATCCTTCGTTTCCTCTGCTGGAGTTTCTTCCTGAACTACCTTAAAGTCTGCAGTCAACTCAAATCCATTATAATACTTCGCCCGAATGGAAATGGTATGCTCACCCGGTTCTACGTGATGAAGAACAAGCTGATTCTTTTCTTTATCCAGATCATAATATGGAGATGTACTTCCATAATAGGACTCATTATCCACAACATTCTTGGTTCCATCTAAGGTTACGGTCAGATAACGGCTTAAGAAATCACCATTGGTTCCAGTTACCTCAAAGGTTGCATCAGTGTAATAATACTCTCTGCTTCCGTTTTCAACTTTTGTTGCTGTGAATGCATTTTCACCGTCCTCGTACACCACCTTCAACGCCAGATCTTTTGTATCTTCCAGTTCCACACTATAAGTGAAAGTCACATAATTGGTCTTATAACCTTCTGCGTCAATGGTCAGCTTGTACTCTTCGCCAGGTGTGAAGATGTTTGCATCAATGGTAATGGTGTTATTTTCTGTATCTTTGCTCCATTTAGAGGAGTCCAGAGCATGAGAATTGCCATTTACCGTTACTGCACTGACTTTTTCGATGTAAGCGGCTTCTTCGCATGCAAGTATAATTGCACTGCCTTCCGCATTCTGCTGAACGGTCAATTCTGGCGCTGTCAGACGGCTGAAGTTGCCATTCTGCTGGATTTCGCCGAGAAGGCCATCTTCCAGTACCTCTTTAGCTGTTGCTGGATTGTTCGGATTAATCTTTCCTTCACTCTTGTACTCTGCAAATGGAAGGATACGTCCTTCTTTGGCTTTTTGAGTTTCTACGGAATTGATATAATCAACCCAGTCATAATACTCGTCACCCTCATCGTATACTGCATCATCGATGACACCGTACCACCAGTCAATGATCGCCTTGGATGCATCAATTTCCATATCCAGCTTCTCCAACAGTCTGGCATTTACCAGCAGGTCAGAGTCGAAGATCAGGTTTGCGGAAATTGCGGAACTTCCAGAGCCGCTGGAGCCGGAACCACTTCCACTGGAACCGCCGGTTGCCATGCTGATTCCGTCTACTGAGTTATAAGCTGCAGCAGAAACATGAACTTCTGTAGGAGATTCTCCGTCTGTAACGCTGAATACTTTAGAAAATGTCTGGAATCCATTTGCATAAATGGTGATCTCATAATTTCCTTCGTATTTCAGATGATTTGCCAGGTCATTGTACAGAACAAAACAATCAGAGCTGATTAAATACTGATCATCAATGCTTGCCAGATCCTCAACTTCACCCTTGGGATTCTTTAAGGTCACACGCTCTACCGGATTTTCAATTCCATATACAAAGTTTTTGATGGAGAAATGAAGATTTTTACCGGAAATCGGTGTCTCCTGAAGCATTAGTTCTGGTTTTTCGTAATTTACTACGTGAATTGGAACCAGTGCTGTGCCCTGATTAGAAGTTTTCACTCTCACGTAATAACGGCCATTGCCGGTGAAATTACCCTGTCCATTTCCATCGCTTGCAGTTTTGATGATCAGTTCTCCCACTTTACCACTGCCATGGGATACATTTTTCTGTACAGTATAAACTAAATTACTATTAATCGTGTTCTGGTACTGGCCATACTCAGCCAGTTCCAGCTTGCAGATGTCATCAAACCAGGCTTTTTCCTCATCAGTGTTGTAGTTGAACATAATCGTAACGGTTACATTACCATCCTTGTCAAATACCGCATCTGGAGAATAAGCTGGATGCGGATTCTGCTTCGCTGTCAGATCATATGTGGTCTGTTTCGGGCTGATACGGACATTGCCATCTTCATCATAGTTGGTCAGATAATAATCCCATGTCGCCACTGGGCCATGTGTCAGAATCTTCTGTGGCAGATAACCTGAAGTTTCGCCATATACCGCATTGGCCTGTGGTTCATCCCCAAGTGTCACACTTTCGGACTTGGATGGATCTTCTTTGCTGCTGACAGTCACAGTTCCTGCCTCAGAAAGGAGCGCCAGTTTCGCGACATTTTTCTCTGTGCTGACTGGAGTTACCAGCTTTGTGACATCTTCGCCGTCTACGGTAACGATAGTATTGTCTGTTGTGTAACCGTCATCATATACGATTGGCAGCCACCAGCCAAGGGAATCAACCTCTGTTAATTTGGTTTTTGACTCATCAATCAGAGAAACCTGTGTGGTCTGGCCATGGTTATCGGAACCATTAGAGCCGGAATTGGAGCCATTGTTTCCATTATTGCTGCTATTATCGGAGCCATTGGAGCCGGAATTATTTCCGTTATTACCAGATCCATTAGAGCCAGAGTTATTTCCGTTGCTTCCTGTGTTGGAACCATTAGAACTGGAACCGTTGGAACCAGAGCTGCTTCCATTAGAGCCAGAACCGCTTCCGCTGGAACCAGATCCACCAGAACTTCTATGGCTGGATTCTTTATCACTACCAGATTTTACCTGGTTTGCAGCTGCTTTTACTGGATCACTGACATATCCCTGACCTGGACGATTATGTACCTGGCCATTTTCAGAGATCCACTGGCCGTCTGCATTTACCAGATATCCGTCTGCAGTCTTGCCGCCTGCAAACATTTTTCCATGATTTGTGCCTTCTGCAGGATCGAAATAATAACATTTTCCATCAATCCACTGCCATCCTGTCACCACTGCGCCTTCTGTTGCGTCTGCAGCGGTGCTGAAGAAATACCAGGTTCCATTCTGGTCCTTTAACCAGCCTGTGTGCATTCTGCCTTCTACCCCATCAGCAGATTTTTCGAAATAGTACTGTTTTCCATTGATGGTGGTCCATCCAGTACACATAAGACCTGTTGCCGGATCTACATAATACCAGCCAGATGCTGTGTAGATCCATCCCGTTTTCATCACGCCGTCAGTTCCCCGGTATTTCCAGTTCTGTCCTTCCTGGATCCAGGTTCCCTGCTGCAAGAAAGCCACCCCAGCGTTGCCTGTTGCCGCAAATGCATTGCTCTGAGCCACAGTCATAACCGCAAGACAAGCCGCAAATGCGCGTTTTCCCATGTCTTTCTTCTTCATGTTAATCTCTCCTATGCCTTCCTATAAAATGATTTTCAATAAGATTAGCATTAACTAACTTTTGCCAGTGGCTATTATAAAAAAGGTCTTTCATTCTGTCAATAAGGTCTTTCATTATTGAAAAACGTTAATCAAGAGCATCTTTCTTGCCGTTCTTGCATTTTTTTGATATACTTGAGATTGATTTTATAGATATAGCATATATCTTATATCCATTCATTTAGCGCAAATGCCATGCTATTGACGTTCGTTAGAAAGGTATACTCGCATGAAATTACAACGTTTGCTCAGTCTAATCCGCCAGGCTGTTGACCAATATGAAATGATCGAAGAAGGCGATCACATTGCTGTCGGGATCTCCGGCGGAAAGGACAGCCTTACCCTTCTGTGGGGACTAGCCCATTTACAGAAATTTTATCCAAAACATTTTTCACTGTCCGCAATCACTGTGGATATGGGAATCGATACCATGAATCTGGAACCAATCAAAGCGTTATGCCAGGAATTTCAGGTCTCTTATGAGATTGTTCCTACAGAGATTGGGAAAATTCTCTTCGATATCCGGAAAGAAACCAATCCCTGTTCCCTCTGCGCCAAGCTTCGGAAGGGTGCATTGAACAATAAAGCACTGGAGATGGGCTGCAACAAGATCGCCTACGCCCATCATAAAGATGATCTGATCGAGACGGCTATGATGTCCCTGCTTTATGAAGGCCGTTTTTACGCTTTTTCTCCGGTCACCCATTTAGACCGGACTGATCTGACGGTGATCCGGCCACTGATGTTCGTCTCAGAAGCTGATGTCAAAGGATTTCGTAACAAATACCAGCTTCCGGTCTGTAAGAACCCGTGTCCCATGGATGGACATACTCGCCGGGAATATGTGAAAAATCTGATCCACACCTTAAATATGGAAAATCCGGGAGTCAAAGACCGTTTATTCCGTGCGGTAATCGAGGGACATATCGATGGATGGCCAGATATTGAGCATAGATAATAATTAATTGTTTTTCTAATATTGTTATGGAAAGAAGGTGTTGTTAGTTATGGCTAATTTACCATATTATGAACAGAAGGATATCGAGAACATTCAGAAATTAAGAACCATGTTGAAGGAATTACCTCCTTTCTGTACGGAATATTTTCGTGGAATCGAACCCCGTACTTCTACCCGCACCAGAATTGCTTATGCTTATGATCTGTCTGTATTTTTTGATTTTTTAAAAAAGGAAAACCCAGTCTTCTCCAAAATGGATCGTATGGATTTCCGATTAGAACATCTGGACCAGCTGACTGTTACGGATCTGGAAGAATACATGGAATATTTGAAATACCGGTTCAATGAAAATAATAAAGAAGTAATCAACAAAGAACGGGGAATCATGCGTAAAATATCCTCTTTAAAAAGCTTTTACAACTACTTTTTCCGTGTAGAAAAAATCAAGACTAATCCAGCTGCTCTGGTCCGGCTGCCAAAACTTCATGATAAAGAAATCATCCGTCTGGATATCGATGAGGTTGCCATGCTTTTAGACGAGGTGGAACAAGGGGAGAGCCTGACCGACCGCCAGAAAGCATATCATGACCGGACCAAAGTCCGAGATCTGGCTCTTTTAACGCTTCTTCTGGGCACTGGTATCCGTGTGTCTGAATGTGTGGGGCTGGATATTCATGATGTGGATTTCAAAAATGGCGGTATCCACATCCACCGAAAAGGTGGGAAAGAGGTTACCGTTTACTTTGGTGCTGAGGTGGAAGATGCCCTGAATGATTACCTGGCAGAACGTCAACGGATTGATCCGGAGCCCGGCAGTGAAAATGCCCTCTTCCTGTCTATGCAGCGAAAACGTATGAATGTAAGAAGCGTAGAAAACCTGGTAAAAAAATACGCTAAAATCGTAACACCCTTAAAGAAAATCACCCCACACAAGCTCCGCAGTACCTATGGTACCAACCTCTACCGTGAAACCGGTGATATCTATCTGGTCGCTGATGTTTTAGGCCACTCCGATGTCAATACAACAAAGAAGCATTATGCTGCTTTGGAGGATGAAAGACGTAGAAGTGCCAGAAATGCCGTAAGGCTGAGGGAAAAGGAATAAATTACTTACTGTGAAAAATGGAGTGTTATGACCCATATCGTGAGTCATACACTCCATTTTTCTAAACATCCTAAGTTATGAAGTAAAACAAACAATTCCGGCCTTATCCAGAGAAGCCATTACTACCGGAATTAAAATAAGCTGAAGAATAATTGCTGGAATAGCATTTACAAAGGCTATGGTAATAAAAGCCTGGAATGTAAAAGTTCCACCTGTTACTCCTAACATAATGACCTGCGCAATTCCCCATACAATACGTCCTGCTAACATTGCTGTGATCAGACTGATATATACAGCCATTGTATTCTTGTGCGGAAAACGACTATATACCAGAGCAATTACGAAACCGTAAGTTCCTAATTCAAATGCCATACCTGTTGCGTTTGGGAACAGGGCAGGCATTCCAAACAGGACGGAACGCACTAATGGAAGCAAAAAGCCGACGATCAGGCCATATTTCCATCCTACAATCAAGCCACAGAACAATACTGGAATGTGCATCGGGGAAAGCATCTTGCCAATAGCTGGAATCTGCCCAATTAAAAATGGGAGCACGATTCCAAGAGCGAAAAACATAGCGGATAAGGTTAATTTTTTCGTATTTTCTCTAGTCATAATGAATCTCCTTTATGTGTTCTTTTATCTCAGTCGAGAAGACTCCCACCTCTTTTAGGTGGTGAGTAATAACAAAATTAGTCTCAGTGGGTGGTGGGTCTCCGACTGAGATAAACGCTCCGCGAGGATGCGCCTTCTAACTTCTGTTCTATTGCAGTTAGTTCAGCAGGTACACAAACCCGTCAAACATTCCATCATTCTATAGTAACTGCTCTGCAGCAGCTTTTACAATACGGAATGTCTGATCAAAGGTTTTATGATGCTCTTTTGCCAACTGTCTGACACAGTCATATTCTGGATATGCTTTCTTCATTCCTTTATAGGAACAGATTTTCACCATTGCTTTTCCCAGTTCGGTCTCCACTTCTTTCATTTCTCTAGGGAGTTCACAACGTTTTAAATCGAAGCGGCGGATTCCGATGGTGGTCGTCTCGGAGAATATAATCTCTTCCATCTTTTCTACATCATCTTTTTTGCAGATCACATTCAGCTGATAGGCTGGGCGGTTCTTTTTCATAAAGACAGGTGTATAATGAACATCTTTGGCTCCGGCATCAAACAACTGATCCATCACATATCCTAACTCTTCCCCACTACAATCATCGATGTTGGTCTCTAATTTCACAGTTCCTTCTTTTTCAGCAGGGGCTGCCACTGCGTCTGTTCCAGACTCTGCTTCTTCCCCTTCTGTTGTTTCAAGAATCATCACCCTCAGGATACTCGGACGATCATACACACGTTTTCCAGCACCCAGACCCGTTTTTACGATTTTGAAGTGTTTTGGAAGCTTTTCCTCTGTGCGGATTGCTGCTGCAATTGCTGCACCGGTTGGTGTTACCAGCTCTCCTTCTGTCTCCGTGATCTGCAGATCTAATCCATGAGCCGCTACGATATTGGCAACTGCCGGAACCGGGATCGGAAGGAGTCCATGCTGACACCGGATCATTCCATGTCCTTCTGCCAGTTCCCGGATCACAACATCCTGGATTCCAAGATTGTCCAGGCAAACAGATGCTCCGACGATATCCACGATGGAGTCTACTGCGCCAACCTCATGGAAATGAACGTTTTCCAAAGTTGTACCGTGGGCCTTGGCTTCTGCTTCCCCCAAAATTGTAAAAATCTTCACAGCCAGTTTTCTTGCCCCTTCGGAGAGATCCGCTGCTGCAAGAATATCCATTACTTCATGCATTCCACGATGCTCATGCGCATGATGGTGTTCATGATGGTCATGAGCATGAGTATGTTCTCCTTCGTGGCTATGATCATGGTGATGATGTTCGTGCGTATGATCTCCATAATCAGCCTCACAGGCATGGACGTGATAATGCTCATGATCCTTCTCGTGGCTATGTTCGTGATAATGCTCATGGCCTTTTTCATGACTGTGTTCGTGATGATGCTCATGGCCTTCTTCATGACTGTGTTCGTGATGATGCTCATGGTCTCCCTCGTAGCTATGCCCGTGGCTGTGATCATGAGCATGGTGATGATTGTGGTCATCATGGCTATGATCATGACCATGAAGGTATTCCATATCATGATCATGGTTTTCATGCTCAGCATCCAGAATGACATTAAAATCACAGCAATCAAGCCCAGATTTGCTTACACGGGAGACCTCAATCCCATAACCGCTTAACGGAAGGCTGTCCAACGCTTTTCTTAATACAGCTTCATCGGCTCCCAGATCCAGAAGCGATGCAACTGTCATATCACCACTGATTCCTGATGCACATTCAAAGTACAGTTTTTTCATATTCTGATACTCTCCTTTTTTGATTTATCATTCCAGGCAGAAACAGGAAACCTGATCTTCCGACCGCCTGAATATTCCAATAACTTTTAATTTCTTCTAACTTTACTCATAAGTAATTCCTCTCCAAAAGAAAAAGATCACCAAAACAAACAGAGTTCTCTCTGTGTCTGGTGATCTTCCTGATCACAATCTTATCTGTCGTATCGATTGTATATTGACATCAAATCATAAGATTTGCCTTAAATTCGATTTATGTGATATGCAATACAGCTTCTACTGTCAAAAAACACTTCTGTGCCTTCGTCAAATCAACTTTCTCAAGTATAACACAGAACGAATGTTTCTGTCAATCATCGGCACAGTTCCTGATCTGATCCTGATGGTATCCGATCCAGATCCGATCTTAATCCGAACACTTTTTTACTTCCTGATACATTACCGTCAGATAGTTTCCGGCATGAATTGTATCATCTTTTAAAGAATTCATCTGACGGAGCTTTTCTACATATTGTGCGATTGTCAAATCTGTATCTGGCGCATACTGCTCTGCAAGATCCCAAAGAGTGTCCCCGGTTCTTATTCGAACACTCTTATAATAGGTAAGACGTACCGTCTCCTCCGGTCCCTCTGCCATGGCGTTACCTAACGCATCACCGCACATTCCAGAACCCAAAATCAACAATACCGCTAATAACAGGATTATCACTTTCTTCATACTCTGTCCTCCTCGGCATATATGCCCATTCACGAACAATATTCCTCTATCGTTTCTTTGCCGAACACGTGTTTGCTTACAATCTTATTATAGGATGCGAACATATGTTTGTCAATGTTTTTTTCATATTTTTTCGAACAAAGGTTTGCATTTTTGTAAAACCTATGGTAGTATAAGAATGAAAGAATATATGTTCGTGAAACGGAGGTTATCATATGGCACAGGGCAAGATTACGCCTAAACAGGAAGAAATATTAGAATATATTAAAGACTGTATTTTGAAGAAAGGATATCCGCCGTCTGTACGTGAGATATGTGAAGCGGTCTCCTTAAAGTCCACATCTTCCGTACATTCCCATCTGGAAAGTCTGGAAAAGAACGGTTATATCCATCGCGATCCGACAAAGCCTCGTACCATTGAGATCATTGACGACTGCTTTAACTTAACCAGACGTGAACTGGTGAACGTTCCTTTAGTTGGTACCATTGCTGCCGGTGAACCGATTCTGGCGCAGGAACGAATTGAGAATTATTTCCCGATTCCAGTAGAGATGCTTCCTAATGAACAGGCATTTATGCTTCGTGTCAAGGGTGAAAGCATGATCAAAGCCGGTATTTTTGATGGTGATCAGATCATTGTAAAACAACAGAATTACGCAAGAAATGGGGAGATTGTTGTTGCTATGATCGATGATGGCGCAACCGTAAAGCGCTTCTACAAAGAAAATGGGCATTACCGCCTTCAGCCAGAAAACGACGCTTTAGATCCGATCATCGTAGATCACGTTGAAGTTCTTGGCGTTGTAATCGGTTTATTCCGAATCATGCAGTAATCATGATAATAAAAGCAAAGCAGGCGAGTTTACATAAAATCATTATGTAAACTCGCCATTTCTGAATTCTATATTTCCTAATGGAAATTCTATGTTTTATTTGCACAAATAAATAAAATAACCGGCATAACACAATAGCATAACGATTCCGCAATTTTTACGAAGTTCTTTATAACGAATGGTTCCTGCCCACAGCAGTACACCACTGAATATCGCAACGATTGTATCTATCACAAATTTCTGATCAAACGGAACATTACAGATCAGTGCAGTTGTTCCAATTACAAACAGAATATTAAAGATATTACTTCCCACAATATTACCAATGGCAATATCCGCATTTCCTCTTCTGGCTGCAGTAACGGAAGTCACCAGTTCTGGAAGTGATGTTCCGAAAGCAACAATTGTAAGACCAATAAACCGTTCGCTCATTCCAAAATATCTTGCAATCTCGGTTGCTCCCTCTACTGCAAAATCGCTTCCTTTAACCACCAGAATTCCTCCAATTATGATACCCAATACTCCCTTCCATAGAGGAAGCTCTTTTATCTCTTCTTCATCCTGGACTGATCCTTTTTTAGAGATCACGAACAAATATCCAAGAAATATAAGAAACAACAGCCAGAACAAAATACCCTCCAGGAAAGTGATCTGATTTCCTGTTATTCCAAATGCCATAAGGATTATGGTAATACCGATCATAAACGGAATTTCATAGCGGAATGTGGTTTTCTGTATCCTTACATTAGTAAGAACTGCAGTAATTCCAAGAATGATCAGGATATTTAAAATATTACTCCCGACCACATTTCCAATGGAAATCCCCGCGCTGCCGCTTAACGCTGATGTGATACTGACTGCCGCTTCCGGCATACTAGTTCCCATAGCCACGATCGTTAGTCCAATGACCAATTGGGGAATCCCAAGTTTTTTAGCAATTCCCGCAGCCCCTTCCACGAACCAGTCTGCGCCTTTCACCAAAAATACAAATCCTACTGTTAGTAACAATACATGTAACATCATTGCACGCCACCTCTTTCTTGTTTTTTCCCTGCAGTAGGCATAAAAAAAGAGACTTCTACTGCAGGCATTACAGTAAAAGTCTCGCTATTTAATCACTTTCCGAGTTATTGTCCCCAACAACTGTACTGACGGATAAGCGAACACGTATGGCTAGCTACTCCCTTTTCTTTAATTGGATTTTATCAATATTTTTTTCAAAAGTCAATCATTTTCTGCTGGTTCTGGCATCACTCGAAGAGCACCTCTTCTGGTTGTAATAATTGATGCTGCTGCATTCGCAAACACAGGCATCTCTTCCATGTCCTGTCTGCTCAGGTTTTGATATCATTCAAAAATGCCGGAGTCTCTGTCGTCTTCTCTCCACAATAAGCACGACTGCCGTCTTTTCCCAACGATAAAAGAATCAGAGGAATCTGGAATTCTGTCCGAAGCTTTCTTATGGCCTTCTCATAATCCTGTTCCTCGCTCTCCCATAAAGGCTTTCTTAAGTTCGGATCAAAAGAAATCCAGACACCCGCTTTCTCAGCTGCCTCAATGGCGCTCATGGTTGCCGTTCTCACCGGTTCATCTGTAAGAGAAAAGGTGCTGTAATCCAAAACCATCCTGACCAACTTTACCAATAAAAGCCGTTTTCCTTCCCAGCTTTTGTAACATAGCAAGCACATTACATGGGGCTCCTCCCGGATTAGCTTCAAAAATCGGATTTCCCTGTTCACTATATCCATTTTGTGTAAAGTCAATAAGTAATTCGCCCATTGCTACAACATCATATTTTTCCATTACTTTACCTCAATATCATATTTGGTTACATCCAAATGTGTGTTTCCATTACTTGCAAAGCTAATTCCAGAAGCATCTACCGGTGTATAAATCAGTGAGGTCATTACCTGTTCCCCATCATTTACGAATATCTCCACAGAAAATCTGTCTACTAAAATTTTCAGGTTTATCACATCTTTTTTATCTGAGACATACATACTGCGTGTACTTATTGTATCCTTCCTGAAACCAGAATGAGTCCGGTCAAATGTAAGTGTTTTTTCATCCTTGTCATAGACTATTTCTGAATAGTGCTTTTCATCCGCAGCCAGTTTTATTCTAAATTTTCCATATTCCTTCCCTTTAAGAACTATTTCCAGATCGATACTTCTTCCACTAATGCCTTTCAATTCTGTCTCTTCGTGAATACAAACATTATCGTAACTTATAACATTGCTGCGATAATTTTCAAGCTCACGCACTGGCTTCTGACAAATTCTTCCGCCCTTCATTGATAACTCTCTCGGAACAGTCATCATACCAGAATATCGCTGAGTATCCGGATACATCGGATTATCCCATGACTGCATCCAGCCAATCAAAATCCTTCTTCCATCCTCTGTCTCCATAGTCTGCGGTGCATAGAAATCAAGTCCATAATCTACGCACTGTACTTTTTCTCTCGTAAACTTCAGCATTTCTTTGTCATAGTTTCCAATCAAAAATGCTGTATTGTTACCATTGTGAAATTCCAATCCTTCTGCTTCCATTTCCTGTGGTGAAATCATAAGAACCTGTTTTCCATCTAAAGGATAAAAATCCGGACATTCCCACATCCTTCCTATCTTATTTTCACTACGATCTAAAATTCCTGCAAATTCCCATTTTTCCGGTTTTTCTGCACAAAACAACGCAATTTGACCGCTTCCGTCACTATGGCGGCTTCCGGCAACCATATAGTATTTTCCATTTTCCTTCCAAACTTTCGGATCTCTAAAATCTTCCAGACTACTGCCTTCTGGTAACATATCCGCAGTCACAACCTGATTATTTTTAATTTTTTCATATTCAACACCATTTCCTATTGCAACGCATTGATTCTGGCGGATACATTTTTTCCCATTTTCAATTACTTTTTCTTCTACACCTGTATAAATCAGTATCTGTTTTTCTCCATCTTCAATAGCACTACCGGAAAATACACCAAAATTGTCATAGTTCTGATCTGGTGCCAATGCTGCCGGAAGGTATTCCCACTTGATAAAATCCGCACTTTTTGCATGTCCCCAATGCATGGAATCCCAATGTGTTGCATATGGATAATATTGAAAGAATAAGTGATGTTCCCCTTTATAGTCAGAAAAACCATTCGGATCATTCATCCAGCCAACCGGATTTGAAAAATGATATACTGGTCTGTCATCCTGTGCTACTTTCATACTTTCTTCAAGCTCATATTTTCTGGCCTTTTCTACCATTTCACTCATGTTTATCACCTCTGTACTAATTTTCTTCTGATAATGACTCTATATATGCATCAAAATATTTCTGTTTGATCTTCAGATACTCTGAAAGCCCATAGTCCTTCATTTTTTGCAGATAGCTTTCCCATTCTTCTTCAATTCCACCATTTAAAATCCAACTTACTTTCATTTGTTCTGCATATTTTTTGATATCAGTATCATTTTTCCTCTTCGCTAAGACCTAGTTCATTACATATTACTTGCTATCCATCATACCTTATTCTTTCTACCAGCGTTTCCTTTTTCAGATTACTGCTTAAAACGCAGGAAAGTACAATCTGCAACAGACCGACCAAAAAAATCATAATAAAAATTGGTACGATTGGAACATGATAGATATTCATTCCAAATATTCCATTATGTTTTGCATAGGAAAAAAGTGCATAGCCGAGCGGCAGACCAATGATCAAAGCTACGCATATGGTACCAACCGTAAAAATCAGTCCCTGTAACTGCAGGCATAAATTTAATTGTTTATTTGTCATACCCACAGCCTGTAATATACCATATTCCTGCTTTTTTGTCGTAATATTCATGATCATGGTATTCGCCATATTCATAAACCCGATGAGTCCTACAATAGCCATAAACAGATAACAGCCAAGCTTCATCATGCTGCTTGCAAATTCGGCAGATTGTAACTGCGCATGATAAGTATCCATTTTTATATGCGAAGTATTAGAAATCAAAGTATTCAGACTTTGTTCTACAGATGCCACATCTTTTTTATCACAGTCCACCCACAGATAGCCATAGGCTGTTCCTCTCAGATTCATGGAACGATATACACCTTCCGGAATGACAAGATAAGTGTCCGCACTTACAAAGGATCCTGCAATCTTTCCCTGATAGGTATAGGTTCCACTTCCATTCTCAAAGTCAAATGCAATGGATTCACCCGGAGCATATCCATCTTGTTCCATCCACGTTGACCAGCCAAAGAAAATATCACCATTCTTTACCGCCTGATCATAGTCCATAGAGCCAATATCCCCGTCTTGGTGCATAAAATCAAAATCATTTTTACTCACAACAGCAGCCGGAAATCTTGTTCCGTTCAGATTTACAGAGACAATCTCTCTCGTCATGACATCTGTTACTCCCGGAATGCTTTTGATTTTTTCAATCAGCGAATCATTCAATGGATCATCCGTCAGAATCGTATCCAGATTATTCTCCGGATATCTTTCATCATACTCAGCAGAATAGTCAAGCTGCAGTTCAAATTGTCCATGATTAACGGAAAGACGTGCTTCATGCTCCGTGTCAATATTTCCCACATAATTAGAGATAATCACAAACAATACGCAAGAAAAACCCATTGTGAGGATAGTACCAATAGTTCTTTTGGGATTACCCGTTACATTTGCCATTGCCATAGAAAACACGGTGACATTTTTTCTGCCATTTCGTTTTCCTTTTTTTTGTGTTTCTGCATTTTCTAAATACCGTGTTGCTTCGATAGGTGAAATCCGTGAAACAATTTTCATTGGTTTACGCAGTGCCAAAGCAACGGTAAGAAATGATACGAAAATACATAAAAGCATAACAGGCAGGGAAAACAGAGGCACCTGCTGATTTTGAACTCCCATAGAGCCAGTTCCAGTTGATACAAGGTTCCCCTGTTCTACCAGCCAGTTAAAACCGCATTTTGCAATCAGAAAGCCAAAAAGCAATCCAACCGGTATTGAAAAAAATGTCAAAAAAATGCCCTCTCTGAAGATCAGTTGTTTCATCTGCTTTTTTGTCGCTCCCAGAGCCTTGATTTTTCCATACTCCTGTATCTTGTTGGCAATACCGACCTGAAAAATATTATAAATGACCACAACAGAGAAAAGTACAATTGCAAGAATCAAAACCCCGCATACCGCAATCGTTTCATAACTCGGCTGCAAGACCCATTGCAAATAGAGATCATTGACTATAACGTTTTTTTCTTCGATCCCACAAGCTGCTGCAATCTGCTTTATAACCGAATCAATATTATTCATAGATACATTTGCAGAATCATTTAAAGTAAAATAAATATTATACTGTCTGTCATTCTCTGCGACGTGCTCATCATAAAACTCCTGTGACCCGAAAGCAACATAAGATGCCTCGATGGTATACTCATCCCGATCATATAGGATTCCGCTGACAACAAATTCTTCCGGCTTATATTCTGACTGCATCCCTGCGCGGTAATCCAGTGTAACCGTATCTCCGACCTTTACATCATCATATCCCATTTCACTAAAAAATGCTCTTCCTGCGGCAATTTCCTGCGTTCCCCCCGGATACTTTCCTTCCTTTAACTCATATTCCTTATTATAGGGAAGCATTTTTCTTGCAGTCTCATCCATGCAGACAAAACCACCGTTTTCGTTGCCTTTTATGATACCTTCGGTGCACATAGTGCCTGTAGCATCTATTTCCGCACGACGGTTTACTTCTTTTAACTGCGATCCGTCTGCTGAGACAAACAAACCATAATTGCTTCCATATGAGCCTGCCGCCTGACTTTTCTGTAAACGGATCATTCCATTTCCCACAGTACTGATAATCACAAGCAGCATCGTAGTCAGACATATGGACATCATAATCAGTATACTTCTTGTCTTGTTCTTTTTGTCATTGCTATATGCAATCCTGCTTATTGTCTTCATCTGAAATCCACCACCTGTCCGTCCTCAATCACCAGAATACGGTCA
>ERZ773192.1696-NODE-1696-length-20938-cov-3.316190_pt1 | contig 20938 bp, 27 predicted proteins | sample MGYA00581010_ERZ773192 | MGnify/ENA primary metagenome ERZ773192 (study PRJEB29015, sample SAMEA2737741) | human gut metagenome | biome: human gut; feature: human-associated habitat; material: faeces | place: China | collected 2012 ...
GCGGCGGAAAGGAAGAGTGCCGCTGTCGCGACCCGCCGCAGGCGGAGAATCCTGCGAGCAGGATTCTATTCTATTTCATATTGACACAGTAGGAATATATCGCTTATAATAAGTGGATATCGAGAGATAGCACAAGAAATAAATGAAAGGCGAGGAGAAAAGATTATGAGAAAATTATCTATATTCATGGCTGCTGTCATGAGTGGTGTTCTGCTGGCTGGATGTAGTTCTGCATCCACTGACAACGCAGCTCAGACAACGGCGGCCCAGTCTGAAGCAGCTGGGACTGAAACATCTGCAGAAGGAGAGTCTGTCACTGAAGCGGCGGCAGATGTAGATGATGAACTGGCTCAGATCCAGAAATCCGGTGTTTTTAAAGTTGGTGTAGAGGGTACTTATCCACCAATGACTTACCACGATGAGTCCGGTGAATTAACTGGATTTGACGTGGAAGTAGCCAAGAAAGTGGCAGAGAAGTTAGGGGTGACAGCAGAATTTACGGAGTCTGACTGGGATTCCCTGTTAGCCGGTATTGACAGCAAACGTCTGGATACCGTCATCAACGCAGTCAGCGTTACCGAAGAGCGCTCCCAGAAGTATGATTTCGCAGGTCCATATTTTTATATTACCCAGCAGATCGTTGTACGTTCTGATGATGATTCTATCGTCGATATGGACAGCTTAAATGGCAAGAAATGTGCCAACACCATGACAACAGCATATCTGGATCTGTTAGAGGATGCAGGTGCGGAGATTGTCCCGATCAATACCACAGAGGAAGCAGTTTCCATGATCAATTCCGGAAGAGCTGATTTTACGACCTTTAACTCTGTTATCTTCAACGAGTATTTAAAGCAGCATCCAGATGCAAAAGTAAAAGTTGCCTTCGCGATCCCGGATCTGGTAGATACCTATGCAGTCCCGATCCGTAAAGGCGAGACCAGACTGTTAGAGGCTGTACAGAGTGCACTGGATGAGCTGGCAGCTGAGGGAACACTCAGCGAGATTTCCGAACAGTACTTCGGAACTGATTTTACGAAACCAGTGGAATAAATAAGAGGAATAAATAATAAGAAAGTAAGGATAGACCATGAATGAACGAATCATACAGATTCTGATTTCTTCTTTTACGAAAATTTTAATACCAGGAATCAAGGTAACGATCCCGTTGACCATCCTTTCCTTTACCTTTGGATGTATCATTGCACTGTTCCTTGCCCTGGTACAGGTTGCCAATGTTAAAGGACTGAAGCAGTTTGCCAGATTTTACATCTGGATCTTCCGTGGAACGCCGCTTCTGGTGCAGTTATTTATCATTTTCTTCGGCCTTCCATCCATTGGCATCATTCTGGACGCGTTTCCGTCCGCAGTGATCGCGTTTGCCCTGAATCTTGGTGCATATAATGCGGAGATTTTCCGTTCCGCGATCCTGGCAGTGCCGGAAGGACAGACAGAGGCCGCTTACATGGTCGGTTTAAATTATCCGCAGACGATGATCCGGGTGGTGATGCCGCAGGCATTCCGGATCGCGTTCCCGCCGTTATTTAACTCCCTGATCGGACTGACTAAGGATACATCCCTGGCGTCCAACATCACGGTCATTGAACTGTTTACGACAGCCCAGCAGATCGCAGCGAGAACGTATGAGCCATTTGCTCTGTACTGTGAGGCAGCAGTGATCTATCTGTTGATCTGTACCGTATTAACGGCAGTCCAGAACTGGGCAGAGAAGAAATTGTCCTGGAGTAGACCGGCAGCGAAACAGAGCTGATTTAGAGCTAATTTAGAACTGATCGTTAAAGGTACTGAATAGTTGCAGAAAGTGAAGAAATAATATGCTGGAAGTAAAGAATATCCACAAACGGTTCGGCGACAACGAAGTATTAAAGGGCGTCGATTTTAAAGTAGAAAAGGGATCTGTGATCACAGTCCTTGGAAACAGTGGTTCTGGAAAAACAACCCTGCTGCGCTGCATCAGTTTTCTGGAGCGGGCAGACCAGGGCGAGATCCAGTTTGATGATTTCCGAAAGGATATCACTGCTGTGAGCAAGCCAGAGATCCGAGCTCTACGCATGAAGATGGGATTTGTGTTCCAGGGCTACAATCTGTTCCGGAACATGACAGCTCTTCAGAATGTGATGGAAGGCCTGACGACTGCCCGGAAGATCCCGGAGGCAGAAGCCAAAAAGCGGGCCAGAGAAGTGCTGGATAAAGTGGGAATGTCTGACCGGGAAAATTTCTATCCGGATCAGCTGTCCGGTGGTCAGCAGCAGCGTGTGGCCATCGCCAGAGCCATTGCTTACAACCCGGAGGTGATCCTCTTTGATGAGCCAACCTCCGCCCTGGATCCTCAGTTGACCGGGGAGGTCTTAGAAGTCATGAAAAAGCTGGCAGAAGAGGGCGCAACCATGGTGGTCGTTACCCATGAGATGGAATTTGCCCGTAAAGTAGCCAACTGGGTCGTCTTTATGGAAGATGGCGTGATCGTGGAGGAGGGAACCTCCGAAGAGTTCTTCTCTAATCCGAAAAAAGAACGGACCAGACAGTTCCTGCAGAAAACCGAGACAGGGCTGGTATAAACACAGGAAATCCCATAGAATTCTCGACTGAGATAAAAACGGCTGGAGCCTTTGGAGTGGTTCCAGCCGTTTTCTTCTTTGTGAGATTTTTGTGAGAATAAGCTTTTATTATTTATGACATTGAGATGACATTTATCCGGTATTAATTATAGATAGACACACCGAATTTTATTTTTCTGTAAATCTTATATGCGATCGTCCACACCAGAGATACCACAATGTAGAGGGAGGAAAGCAATCCAACTGCCGCGCCAGCAAAAACAACAAGGTAAAGTCCAATATTCATAACAAATTTCTCCTTTTTCTGTTTACAATGATTGATAGGTCTGATTCATGAAAACAGAAAAGCTCTTTTTACCATCCTTATGGTGTATGTACTGGATGATCGTGTCCCTGCTCGGGACCACGTATTTCCGGAAAGTCCAGGAAATAATCCCGGTAACTGGTAAAAACGGCAGGAGAAGTGCCGCTAAGCAATAGAAAAATCGTAAAAAATCTGTGGTTCTTGAAGAAGTCCGGCGGTTCGCCTGACGGAATATTTCTGAAGAAACATCCCTTAACGAGGTTTCTTCAAAATATTGCTCCTCAGAACTACCGGGAGGTTCTCCCTTTAAAGCTGCTTCTGTCCGGACGTCCTGGGGGAATGAGAGCCGATAGTCAGTCTGAAACCGTTCCGCACAGATTCCCACAAACAGAACCATGACAATGGATAGAAGCCAATAGCTGGTCTGGCGTTTGTTTTGATACATTTGTTATGAATGGACCTTTCTTTTTTTTTCAGAATTATTTTAGCAGATGTTTCCGGCCGATGCAAGAAAAATCCACAAAGTCTTTGAGTATGTGACAATATTCACGAATTTTGCATAAAAATAAATTTTTGCTTGATTTTCCACAACAGATTCCGTATAGTAATAAGAAGTGAATAAAAGACATAGCTAGAAAGAAAGGGAATAAACGATGGAAAACACAAAGGCAAAGAAATCATTTCAGGCGCCACATACATTCGTGATCCTGGTTGCGCTGATCCTGATCGCGGTAGCAGCTACTTATGTAGTACCGGCAGGCGAGTATACCAGATACGTGGATGAGGCGACCGGAAGAACACTGGTAGAAGCAGGAAGCTTCCACTATGTTGACTCCAATCCAGTCAGCTTTTTCTCAATCCCATCACTGATTTACCGGGCAATTGTAAAAGCTGCAAGTACAGTTACATTTATTTTGATCATTGGTGGTTCTTTTGAAATCATCACATCCACAGGCGTGTTAACCGTTCTGTGTAAAAAAATGTCAAAAGCATTTCAGGGAAGAGAATTATTCGTCATTCCGGCATTTTTGATCCTGTTCTCTATTTTCGGAACAACAATGGGTATGTCCACAGAGGTTATGATTTTTGTTCCGATCGGTATCGCGCTGGCAACTTCACTGGGACTTGACAAAGTAACCGGTACGGCTATGATCGCCATGGGTGCCGCTTCTGGATTTACCGCTGGTATCCTGAACCCATTTAACGTTGGTGTGGCACAGGATATCGCTGAGATCCCGATGTTCTCTGGTATGGGATATCGTCTGGTGATCCTGGTTATTTTACTGGTGATCAATACCGTATACATCACCTGGTACGCAAAGCGGGTAAAGGCAGATCCGACCAAGAGCATTATCTACGACGAGCCGGATGATAACGAATTTGTGTTCGATGATAAAGATGAAGCGATGACGCTCACCCATGGACTGACACTGGCTGTCATTGTCATCGGTTTCGCAGCACTGATCTACGGCTTAAGCAAGCTGGACTGGTATTTTGAGGAAATGTCCGCGATCTTTATCACCATGGGCGTTGTCTGCGGTATCATCAACCGCTACAGCCCGAATAAGATCGCATCTACCTTTGGTGCAGGCGCTAAGGGAATCGTTGTCGGCGCACTGATCGTTGGTATTGCCCGTGGTGTTGAGATGGCTTTATCGGATGCCTTGATCCTGGATACCATCGTTCATGCGATCGCAAGCCTGGTAAATACACTGCCACAGTCCTTAAAAGCAGTGGGTATGTTCTTAGCCCAGTCTTTAGTAAACTGCGTCATCACCTCCGGTACTGGCCAGGCGGCAGTTACCATGCCTCTGATGGTTCCGGTTGCGGATCTGATCGGCATCACCAGACAGACCGCAGTATTAGCTTTCCAGTTAGGAGATGGCTTTTCCAACTCTGTTCTGCCGACCTCTTCCGCATTGATGGGTTATCTGGTTGTATCCAAGATTCCATACGCAAAGTGGCTGAAGTTTATGATGCCTCTGTTCCTGATCTGGACACTGGCTGGATGCTTCTTCATGCTGGGAGCGATCACAATCGGTTATTAAAAACATACGAAAGAAGTATATAAAATGGACGAAAAGGAACGATTAAAGAAACATCTGGAGTATCTGTGTTCTTTTGACAAATTGACTGGAGAACCGGAGGCGCTTTTGGCTGTCAACTATCTGATCCAGACACTAAAAGAGGATGGAATCAGTTGTCATACCGAGAAATTTGACGCCTATTTAAGTAATCCGATCCATAGCCATCTTGTGATAGACGGAGAAGAAATTCTAAGCCGTCCAAGATCCTTTTCTGAAAGTACCAGTAAGCCGCTTCATGTTCCGGTGATCTATGATCATGGAACCAGGGAAGCGGTTTCTCTGGTTGAACAGAAAGCTTTCCTGGAAACTGTCTCTGGAAAGCTGGTTCTTGGATATGGATATGATGAGCGTTATGCAAAATTACTGGAACAGTACGGTGCAGCTGGCTGGGTCCAGATCTGGACCTCCGGAGAGACGCAGATCCACGAGGATACAGTCAGCCCGGTATGGGGAACGCCGGATATGGATTCTTCCCTGTTCCAGTTAAAGATGCCGGTGTTAGCGATATCAAAGCCTGTGGGCGAAAGGATTCTGGAGAAATTGGAGCAGTATCAGCAGGACGGGAAAATACTGTATGCAGATCTTGAGAGCCAGGTGGATACCGGAGTAAAGCAGGTGGAACTTCCAATTGCAGAAATTCCGGGGAAATCTGAGGATTTTGTTCTGCTTTCCTGTCATTACGATACCTGGTATCGCGGCGCCTTTGATAACTGTACCGCTGATGCACTGGCTCTGGAGCTGGCCCGTTATTTTAAAGACCGGTCAGATCAGCTGCAATATTCTCTGCGGATCGCCTGGTGGTCAGGTCATTCCAATGGCCGTTATATGGGCTCCACCTGGTACTGCGACCATCATTTTGACGAATTGTATCATCACTGCATCGCCCATGTAAACCTGGATCTTTTAGGTTCCAAGGGGGCAGACCACACCTTAGCCATCCGAACCGCTGGCCTGGAAGGTGATAACTGGCTCCAGGAACAGATCGCTGCCGTTGATCCAGAGGCAGATCTGGTGATTGGACGGATCGGACGTGGCGCTGACCAGTCTTTCTGGGGAGTGGAGATCCCGTATCATATCAATCCGCGGTATGAGGCGAGGAAAGAGTGCCGGACCTCTGACGCACCTGGTCCTGGAGTATCCTGGTGGCATACCATCGAAGATACCTTTGATAAAATTGATTTTGATGGTCTGATGCGGGACGGAGAAGTGGTGCGCTCCCTGTTAGAGGGGCTTTTGACAAATGCTGCGCTTCCAGTGGACTTTGAAGGTTATTTCCATACCTGGAACCGGTATCTGGAGCCATTAAAAGCATCCGAAGAACACCGGATGGCGATAGAAGAGATCCAAAGCCTTTTCGAAGCAGTTATGACCAGGTGTCAGGAATTAGATACTCCAGTCATTTCCGAGTCTCATTTGATGGATCACAACCGCTTATGCCGTCTTGTAGGAGGCGTATTGGGCCGTCTGATGCATTCGTCCGGTTCCGCCTATGAACAGGACACCTCTTTTGCTTATGGTCCGTTACAGCTTTTGGCGGCATCAGCCAAGGCTGATCGCCAGAACAGCCCAGCAGACTGGCATTTGTTTTACCACACTACATTTATACGGCAGAGAAACCGTATGGTAACGGAATTGCGTAAACTTCTTGACAGATTAGATCAGGAATTTTTATAAATTATATTTCACGATAGGGAGAACTACATGAAAAAAGAACATATCAAACATGCATTAGAAGCCTATCTTCCAGAATTGACTGCCATGGCCGATCAGATCTATGATCTGGCAGAGCCTGGAATGGAAGAGTTCCAGTCCAGCAAATTGTTGGCAGATTATTTGCAGAACCACGGATTTACTGTAGAAATGGGCATTGCAGGTCTTCCAACAGCCTTCCGCGCGGTTTATGAGCAGGGAGAGGGCGGCCCGTCCTTCGGGTTTTTAGCAGAATATGATGCGTTGAAGGATATCGGACATGCCTGCGGTCATCACATGCAGGGACCGTCCGTCATTGGTGCGGCACTGGCCTTAAAGGACATCTGCAAAGAGCAGTCCTATAAGATCGTAGTTTATGGAACGCCTGCTGAAGAAACCATCGGGGGTAAGATCATCATGCAGGAAAAAGGATGCTTCCAGGACATTGATATTGCCCTGATGATGCATGCGGCTCCTACAACCTGCGTCGATCTGCGCTGTATGGCACTAGAATGCTTCTATGTGAATTTCCATGGAGTGGAAAGCCACGCAGCTATGAGCCCGGATAAGGGAAAAAGCGCTTTTGACGCCGCTCTTTTATCCTTCCAGGGCATCGAGTTCCTGCGTGAGCATGTAAAAGAGGATTCCCGTATGCATTACACCGTATTAGATGCAGGCGGTCCGTCCAACATCGTACCAGGAAGAACCAGGGCTGAGTATACCCTCCGTTCCTACAGCACAGATTATCTGGAAAATGGTATTGTTCCAAGATTTTATGACATCATCAAAGGTGCCTGTCTGATGACCGGAACCACTTATGACATCGAACGCAGTTATCCATTTAAGGCCAAAATTCCATGTATCACCTTAAATGACCTGATCATGGAAAATGCCCGCCAGTTTGATGCGCCACAGATCACCGGGCCACGGGAAAAGACCGGTTCTACGGATTTTGGCAATGTCATGTACGATGTTCCTGGCTGCTGTATCCGTACAGCATTTGTGCCAGAAGGAACTTCCGCCCATTCCAAGGAATACTTAGATGCCGGAAAGACGGACAAAGCCCACGCAGCTCTTCGTTCTGGTTCAGAAATTCTTGCAGGTACCTGTGTGGATATCCTGGAAAATCCAGAATTGCTTCAGAAAATAAAGGAAGAATTTCAGGAAAGAAAGAAAAAAGAGCAATTAATGAAATAGTATTGACTTTTCAGATAAATCAAACTATAATTACCGCAATTCTTACAAAAGGCAGTTGCAACGGAGCAAAAGAAACGCTCCGTCGTAATTGTCTTTTTTTCATAGGAAAGTTCGTCCTATGAAATCATATGAAAAAAGGGGGATAAAAGTTCAACCTTATATAAATTCCAGAACATGGTACAATGGATTTAAACAAAGGAACAAACAAAACGAAAGGGTGTGGAATATGAATAGCAAAAGCAAGAAAAACAACATTCCGAAGTGGGCATGGCTTTTTATCTCCTTCGGAGCCGCAATGGTTGTCTGGTATTTGTTATCGATCAATACAACTACTGCAAGGGCATTCCAGAATCAGGTGGTTGTATTAGGATCTATTAAGACCATGATCGATCGGGGAGTATTCTGGAAGGACATTTCCAGTTCTCTGATCTCTGTAACCGCAGGTTTTGCACTGGGATTTGCATTGTCACTTCCATCAGCCATCCTCATGGCATGGTATGCACCGGTCCGCAATATCGTAGAACCGTGGATCCAGTTTATCCGTAACATCCCACCATTAGCTTACGTGCCGTTGATCGTTATGGTAGCAGGTGTTGGACGGAAGCCACAGATCATCGTTATCACCATTGCAACCTTCCTGATCATGACAGTTACCATTTATCAGGGTGTTATCAATGTCGATGAGACGCTGATCAAGGCAGCAAGAGTCTTAGGAGCAACTGACAAAGATATTTTCTTAAAGGTAATTGCACCGGCGACACTGCCATTTATCATCACTGCGATCCGTTTAGGAAGTTCCACCGCATTAACCACACTGATCGCTGCAGAATCCACCGGCGCACAGGCTGGTCTTGGTATGAGAATCCGTTCTTTAAACAACAGCTTCGAGTCCGCTCCCATGCTGATGTATGTAATTTTGATCGGTATTCTCGGTATGATTATTGAAAAGATCGTTAAATACTTAGAAAAGAGGTTTACAGGATGGCAGGAGAAGAGAGAAGTGTAAAGGTTAAGATCGACAACGTCCGCAGAGTCTTCAATACCAGAAATGGTGAGATGATTGCATTAAACGGTGTCAGTCTTGATATTATGGAAAATGAATTTATCTGCGTGGTTGGTCCTTCTGGATGTGGTAAATCCACATTGTTAAATATTATTGCCGGTCTTCTGGAGCCTACATCCGGCAAAGTATACTGCGATGGAAAAGAAGTGACCGGAACCGGAACGGAACGAGGTGTGGTATTCCAGCAGTACGCATTGTTCCCATGGATGACCGTGAAAAAGAACGTCATGTTCGGCCTGAATTTAAAAGGAATTAAAGGCAAAGAAGCGGAAGATATTGCCATGAAATACATCAAGATGGTTCAGCTGGAGGATTTCGTTGATCATTATCCAAAGGAACTGTCCGGTGGTATGAAACAGCGTGTAGCCATCGCAAGAGCCTATGCCGTGAATCCTTCCATTTTACTGATGGATGAGCCATTTGGCGCATTGGACGCACAGACCAGAACCCAGCTTCAGACCGAGCTTCTGGAGACCTGGGAGAAGGAGCGCAAGACCTGTTTCTTTATCACTCATGATGTAGATGAAGCCATCATTCTGGCACAAAAGGTGATCATCATGAGCGCAAGACCTGGACGTATTAAAGAAATTGTTGACATTAATATTCCATACCCAAGAACTCAGGAGACCAAGATGACACCAGAATTCCTGGAATTAAAGAACCACATCTGGAGTCAGGTATATCAGGAGTACTTAGAGGTACGTAAATAAAAGGAGGAAACTATTATGAAGAAAAGAACACTCAGCTTACTGATGGCAGCATCCATGACCGCCGGTCTGTTAGCCGGATGCGGAAGCTCCAAACCAGCAGAGACCACTGCTGCACCTACTACAGCGGCAGCAACTACTGCAGCGGAAACAAAGGCAGAAGAGACCACAACTGCGGAAGAAACAAAAGAAGAAGTAACTCCTGTTACCTTAAATATTGCTTACATGCCAAACTATGGAAGCCTCTGGTCCATTGAAAATGCCATTGATCAGGGCTACTTAGAGGAAGAGGGAATTACTGCGAATTTAGTAGAGTTCCAGGATGGACCTACGATCATTGCCGCTATGGAGTCCGGAAGTATCGACCTTGGATATATCGGACAGGGCGCTCACAAGCTTTGTATCAACGGACAGGCAACCATCTTCGCATTATCCCATATCTCCAATGGTGATGCACTGATCGGTGGTCCTGGCATTAAAACGGTAGAAGACTTAAAAGGAAAAACCGTTGCATATTCTTCCGGAAGCTCCAGTGAAGATATTTTATTAAACTCCTTAACAAAAGCCGGTATGACCATGGATGATATTACCGCTATGGATATGGATGCATCTGCAATTGTAACTGCGATGTTATCTGGCGGTGTTGACGCAGCAGCTACCTGGTCTCCAAACAGCTTAAAGATCTTAGAGGAGATGCCGGAGGCAACCAAGCTGACTGACAATATGACCTTCTCTGATCAGACCGTATCCTTGGCAAGCTGGATCTGCATGCCAAAATATGCAGAAGAAAATCGTGACGTATTAGTTCGCTTCACAAGAGCATTATTTAAAGCAATGGATTACGCTGCAAACGATCATCAGGAAGAGACTGCTGCATTAGTAGCTGCTCAGGTTGCTCAGGACAAAGACAGCGTTTACGAGCAGCGTGGTGACGCTCAGTGGATGACCGGTAAAGAAGTTGCAAAAGGCGCAGCAGACGGAACAGTTGAAGGCTACTATGAGCTGCAGAAACAGAACTTTATCAAATCTGGTGCTGTTGAGGTTGATCCTCCAGTAGCTGATTATGTTCTGTTAGATGTTATGAAAGAAGCAGGCGAGTATTAATTCCGCAGATTCATATTGAAAAAACCAGAAAACGCGTCATATCAGGCGCGTTTTCTGCTCATTTATGGTATACTGATGATGATGTATCAAGGACAAACGTGTTTTGGTACAAGGGGGTTATTGAATATTTCATATCACAATAAAGGAGAGGGGAAAACATGAGACACGATTATTATTATTACAACAAAGAAGAACTTCTGAGAGATCCAAAGATCCAGCTGATCGTCATGGACGATAATCAGCAGGTATTCAAATCCATGGCAGATGAGATGGTGGAAGAGATCAAACGGAAGAATGCACTCGGTGAGACCACCGTTTTTATCTGCCCGGTTGGTCCGGTTGGCCAGTATCCATATTTTGTGGACATGGTCAATGAGCAGAACATCAGTTTGAAAAATGTCTGGTTCATCAACATGGACGAGTACCTGACGGATGAAAAGACCTGGATTCCGAAAGAGCATAAGTTAAGTTTCCGTGGTTTTATGGATCGTACCGTTTATACCAAGGTAAAACCAGAGCTTTTAATGCCAGAGGAGCAGCGGGTATTCCCAGACCCGAAAGATCCGGGACACATCCAGGATGTCATTGAGAAATTAGGCGGTGTGGATATCTGCTTTGGCGGTATCGGCATCAACGGTCATGTGGCATTCAATGAGGCTTCTGACGAGATGACTCCGGATGAGTTTTTAGCACAGCACACCCGTGTATTGGAGATTTCCCGTGAGACCAGAGTGGCAAACTCCATCGGTGACTTAAACGGTGCGTTGGATGATATGCCGCATTACTGCGTTACTATTGGTATCAATGAGATTTACCATGCAAGAAAGATCCGTTTAGGCTGTTTCCGCGACTGGCACAGAAGTGTTGTCCGCCATGCGGCTTACGGTGAAAGATCTGCCCATTTCCCGGTAACTCTCTTACAGGGACATCCGGATATTAACCTGAAATTTACGGAATTTGTTGCCAATCTTCCGGAATGATAATAGAGACTGAACAGTTGCGACGGAGAAAATAAAAAACATATGCTGATCATTTTAACGATATGCCTGGTTCTGATGTCTGTGATGCTTCTTTTATTAAAGAAAAGCAGAGAGTCCCTCTATCTGATGGGACTTTGTGTCAGTCTGATGCTTGAAATCTGTGGTGTGATGATCTTTATTGCGAAAAAGGGTGGGATTTCTCTGGAAGTAGTACATTTTCTGTATTTTTCCAAGGAAGTCCAGACCAGACTCCAATATTTTCTGATCACCCTCAACCAGCTTGGTTATCTGATCGCCATTGGCCGTTTTCTGTTTCCACTGTTTTTAGTGGAAATGGCGCTGAAGCTTTCCATGGTTCCTGCTATCCGCAGGAATGGAAGGCTTCAGCTTTTTGCGGCTTTGGTGCCGGCTGCCATGCTGATTTTATATTTTCCGCCAATTTACCGGATCCTGGTAGCCGGGAATGAAGCACTCCAGAAAACTTTTGCGACACTCAGCAGGTTCTGGATCGATCTTTATCTGCTATTCGCCATTGGACTGCTTTTATATGAATTATTTTCTATTACATTAAAGTTTGTCCGCAGGCAGTTTGTACAGGTAACTCTGTTTCTGATTGCATTGACCGGGATCTATATTTTGTATTACAATCAGGATCCAGGACAGGTATACCGCTTTTACAGTTATACAACAGCCTGGAACAAGGGAATCGGCTATCTGCAGATCTCGCCATCCATTCACAGCTACATGCTTCTGGTTGTGGTCAATGTGATCTGCTCGGTTCTTGGCTTTTACAGTCTTCTAACCTTTACCAGAGGAACCTACCGGGAAAATATGGAAGATGTGGTGATGGAACGCAAGTTCGATACGGCAAAGATCGGGGCTTCCACTTTCGTTCACAGCATGAAAAACCAGCTGCTTTCCAGCCGGGTGATCTACAAACGCATCGACCAGCTTTATGAACAGCCAGAGCTGGATACCGGAAAATTAAAAGAATACATCGACACGCTGCGGACTGTCAATGATGCCATGTTATTACGGATGGAAGAACTCTATCGGTGTGTAAAGACCAAATCCATTTTTATGGTACCGGTAGAGATTTCTGATCTGGTGGAGGATACACTGGAACGGTTTCACGGAAAATATCCGGAGGTTACGATCCTGGTGGAGAATGCCGGGGTAGAACGGATCCTGGCTGATAAAGTCCAGTTAGGTGAAGCGCTTTATAACCTGCTTGTAAATGCCCAGGAAGCGGTTTTGTCCGCAGACAAGGGAGAAAAAGGCGAAGTCTCTTTAAAAATCCGTAATGAAAGACTTTACACGGTGATAGAAGTGCGAGATAATGGATGTGGTATGGCAAAGCATCAGATCAAAAAAATATTTGAACCATTTTATTCCAGTAAAAATTCCAATTCAAACTGGGGAATGGGGCTTTATTATGTCCGTGAGATCGTAAAAAGCCATCTGGGGTTTATGCGTGTAGACAGTACCGAGGGGAAGGGAAGCTGTTTTTACATATTATTGCCAAAATACCAATAACTGTACGTTGAATTTTTCTTATCGATCGGACAAAGAATGGATTTGGATCGTACAGAAAAGAAAAGAGGGTGTGGTACAATGGCAGGAACTTACAAGATTATGATCGCAGACGATTTCCCGATTTTACGGGAAGATCTGGCGGAGGTGATCAGAGAACAGCCGGATATGGAGGTTGTTGGGGAAGCCTCGACCGGCAAGGAGATCGTAGCTTTAGCGGAAAATATGGATTATGATCTGATCCTGATGGATATTGAGATGGAGACCATGAATGCGGGAATTACCGCTACCGAAATGATCCGTGACAAAAATCCTCAGGCAAAGATTATTTTTCTGACAGCCCATGAACTGCGGGAGATCATTATCACCGCCATGGGCGCCGGGGCATTGGATTATATTGTAAAGGGATGCTCCGATGAAGAGATTCTTTATCATATCCGCTGTGCCCTGGAGGGGCATCCAGTCATGCAGGGACAGATCCAGCAGACGGTGATGCAGGAGTATGCAAGACTTCAGAAAAGCGAGCAGAGCCTGTTGTTCTTCATCAACAACATTTCCAGGCTGACGGCTTCGGAGCGGGAGATCATCCGGCTTTTGCTTGAAGGACGGAAGGTTCATGAGATCGCCGGGATCCGGTGCGTGGAGAGCAGTACCATCAAGACACAGATCAAGAGTCTGCTGGGAAAATTTGGGTGCAGCAGGACGAAGGAGATCGTGCAGGTGATCCGGGAATTGAACATCGAGCATTTGTTCTAAAATGCGCAACGCATACACAAACGTTTGAGTAAAAGTTCCACTGTTTTTCCTTGAAACTCCATGGACTTTTGCGGATGGTTGTGTAATAATAAACAGGGAGATCATTTTTACAATATGAAAAAGAAGGGGTTGGGTAAATAATTATGAATCTTATGGTGTATTTGATCTTTCTGATCGTCAGCTTTGGCGCTTCCATTGCAGGGGCTATCTGTGGAATCGGCGGTGGTGTCATCATCAAACCGGCATTGGATGCGGTTGGTGTCCTGGATGTGGCGACCATCAGTTTTCTGTCTGGATGTACGGTACTGACCATGAGCTGCTATTCTGTTTATAAGGCAAAGAGAAGCGGTGAAAGTCTGATCGATATGAAGATCGGAACTCCACTGGCGATTGGAGCAGCAGTGGGTGGTGTAGTTGGCAAATGGATGTTCCAGATGGTTTCTGCCATGTTTGCAGATAAAAATATGGTCGGAGCTGTTCAGGCGGCCTGTCTGCTGGTCATTACTCTCGGAACGTTAATTTATACGATCTATAAGGAAAAAATCCATACAAAGCATCTGGTGAATTTTGTGGTATGCCTGCTGGTTGGACTGGTTCTGGGCATCATGTCCTCCTTCTTAGGAATCGGCGGCGGCCCGATCAATCTGGTTGTCCTGTTTTATTTCTTCTCCATGGACACCAAGGCGGCGGCACAGAATTCCCTTTACATCATTCTGTTCTCTCAGATCACCAGCTTTTTGCAGACGGTTCTGACCGGAAAAGTACCAGCTTTCCCGATCATGGCTCTGGTGATCATGGTATTTGGCGGACTGATGGGCGGCTTTTGTGGACGAATTATTAATAAAAAGATGGATTCCAAGATGGTTGATAAATTATTTATCTGCCTGATGGTAGTAATTATTGGAATTAACTGCTATAATATCTATAAATTCATTGGATAAGCAATGGCAGTCAGATATGCCGGGGAGAGATCCTTTGACATGTTTGACTGCCTTTTGTTTTCTTGTCGAATGAGGTGAAACATGAGGCGTGAAACCCTTTGACATTAGGAGTGTGAGATATGATGACTTATAATTTTGATCAGTTAAATGACCGGCGGAATTCTTATTCTATGAAATGGGATATTAAGGACAACGAACTGCCCATGTGGGTAGCAGACATGGATTTCCAGACGGTTCCAGCGGTTACAGACGCCATCCAGAAACGGGCGAAACAGGGGATTTTCGGATATACGATCATTCCGGATGACTGGAGAGAGGCGTACTGTGGATGGTGGAAGAGAAGACATAACCTGACTATCGCTCCGGAAAGCCTGGTATTCTGTACTGGTGTGGTTCCGGCCCTTTCCAGTATCGTCCGCAAAATGACAACTGTGGGAGAGAATGTGCTGGTACAGACTCCAGTATATAACATTTTTTTTAATTCCATCCGCAACAATGGCCGGAATATTTTAGAAAGCCGATTGGTTTATGAAAATGGAACTTACCACATCGATTGGGCGGATTTAGAGGCAAAATTGTCCAATCCTCAGACTACATTGATGTTTTTATGCAACCCGCAGAACCCGATCGGCCATATCTGGGAGAAAGAAACTCTGGCGAAGATCGGTGAATTATGCCATAAACACCACGTTTTAGTGGTTTCCGATGAGATCCACTGTGATTTGACCGATCCAGGCAAAGAATACGTCCCATTTGCCTCCGTATCCGAGATCTGTGCCCAGAACAGCATCACCTGTATGGCACCTACCAAAACCTTCAATATCGCAGGTCTGCAGACCGCTGCAGTCATGATTCCGAATCCGGTGATCCGCCAGAAGGTAGACCGTGGCTTGAATACCGATGAAGTAGCCGAACCGAATGTATTTGCGATCGAGGCTGTTTTAGCTGCATTCCGGTATGGCGATCAGTGGCTGGATGAGCTGCGGGAGTATATCTATGAGAATAAGCAGCTTGTATGGGATTTTATAAAGAAAGAGCTGCCAGACGTACATGTGATCATTTCTGATTCGACGTATCTGTTATGGCTGGATTGCAGCGCTTACGAATCCGACAGTGAAAAGCTGGAAGAACTGATCCGTGAAAAAACCGGTTTATGGCTGTGTGCCGGTAAAGAATATGGCGGAGAGCCAGATGGATTTTTACGGATGAATATCGCCTGTCCGCGAAGCCGGGTGATGGATGGACTGGAGAGATTGAAAAGGGCGTTGGAGGAAATACGATAGGTAAACTTTTAGAGAATATAAGAGATCGAGAAGGAGTTTTGTTTATGGAAAAATCTCTTTTCGATGGGCTTTATATGAGGAAATTGATCAAAGCATTGAAAACCTTTGGAGCGTACTTTTTACAACAGGATATCTGATGCAGATTGGAAAGGCTGAAGGCGGCGTGTATCGCCTGGTCATTCCAAATCGAGAAGTGGGCGAGGTTTTTCGCCTTCAGATCAATGAATGGTTTAAAAATCAATTTTCAGTAATACGGAACGTCTGACGGCTTTCTGGAAAGCCTTTGAAAACGGGGATACTGAGGGCATTGAGCAGTACCTAAATCGCATGATGAGTAACTCCAATTTGGGGCGGGTAAGCGTAAGTTTACCTGCCCTGTGTCTATATAGGAAAGGTGGAACGATGGAACAGGATACGGAGATTTTGTAAAAGGGTGACATGCTCCCCCACTTAGCTAGTACTTGAAGTGGGGGGCTTCTCGCTCGATTGCCCAATAGGGCAAAGCATAAACGATCGATCCCCGTGTGTCTCACGGTTTTATTCACACGCCCATGAAAAAAGCACCAACCTTTCGATTGATGCTGTATTGTTATATACCATCCTTCAAAATAGATGACTTTATCCATGCCATTGCGTCATCAACTGTAATTTTTCCTAGCACCGTTAAAAAAATAGGGCTACTAAACTGATTTAAAACTTCTGGACATGATACGGTCAGGTAATCGGCAGTTTCAATTGGTGCAAGTTCATAGAAGTCATATGGGATAACCGTATTAAGTGTTATATCAAAGCAGTCATCCTCCGTAATATACATCTTAGCAGAATAAAGATAGCTTGAATTGTATAGCATACCATCCATTCCATCGTTGGGTGTTGTCAGAAATATTCGAGCATTTATGAAATTCATTAAACGATATGCTTCTTGTTTGTATTTACTCTCAGAAAGCCATCTAGTGCCTGTTGCATCATAATATACCCTGCATTCCATGAATTCTGAAAAGAAATAGATGCAAGCCTCTACGATTTTATCCGGGCATTTGTCATATCCTGTAAAAACCATTGTGATTCTTTCTGTTCCATCTTCATCATCTGTAATGTATTTGATGAAATGTTCTTTTAAATATCTTTCTATAGAATGAAGTACTGTTTTTTTATTCATTATTCATAGACTCCCTTCTATAGACCGCCGATCTTGAGGAAAACTTCAAAGTTCCTTTACTATCAGTGCTTCTGATTACATCTCCTACCTTACCTTCTCTTACACGTACATTGAACATTTTACCAAGTCTAGCCCGCACAATAGATGGTCTGATGTTCGCGTTTTCTGCTTGAGCAACAGATATATCATGAAAAGATGGCAAATCTACAAGTGTAAAATCAACACCGATTGCTTGATTCTTTGCTTCTGTCTCTAATGTAGATAATGCAGCCTGATAATCAAATGGGTTCTGCTTGTATAACTTTTCTAGTATTGTAATAAGATAAACATTTACTGTGCAGCCATTTGTAGTTGCATCTTTTTGTAATGATTTAAACAATTCATCATCAATTGAAAGGTTTATTCTTTGTGCCATAGTGAAGACCTCCATTATGTATTCGCAGTGGTATTGTGCAACTCTGTTGGTATTATAATGGTGTTGTGCAGCTCTGTCAAGCGAAATATATTTCATAGAATCTTGAAAAGTTCTCCTGTGTGGCAAGTTCCGCATATTTGCAGTCATCGGTTCTGCTCTCTACATACATATCATTGATAAGACCTATCGACAGCATTTCAAGATTTGCCATTAATAAGCCGAACTGAACGCATCGTAGCAGAAGCAATTGGGTTGTCATTTCACGCTCTGATTGTCTATATAGGATGAGAAGGGTAGCTATGAGATGAAACCGGGAGCGGTGGTTGGCAGTTCCAACGTGATTGTATATTGAATCTATGGGTTTTCATATGCTATAATTATGTTGTGGATAGAATAAAACTGGGCGGTACGGTCTTTTATAACACCTACACGCTGGAAGGCAAGATTGAAAAGAACGTCACCCCGACCCTGTTTGCCATCTGGGACAAAGAGACCCAGACCCTGTTATCGGAATCCTTTCCTTTTACAGCAACAAGGAAAAGGACTCCAAGACCATACCGAGGATGTTGCCTACGGTGACTTAAACCTTGGAATGCCGGAGTACCGCTCCCTGCACTTCATCCGGGAAGAGGAAAAGGAGAAGGAGAAGGAGAAGGAGGAAGGGGATTCCGGAGAGAATTCCGGACCTGGCGGAGAGGCTTCCGGTTCCGGAGAATCCACGGACGGCGCGCCGGAGGCACCGGAAAAGGTGACGTATGAATATTATTCGGATTATGGATATTACCAAAACGCCGATGCCGGGCTTGCCAGCGAACGGACGGAAAATGATGAGGCAAAGGTTCTGGATGATAATAAGATCTGGGACGCGGGGAATCTAGGAGCGGATGGACAGATCGGTGACGCCTGGTGGGATTACACCAGGCATGTATGGCCGGATCAGGTAGAGGATCTGGAGAATGCGTATTGACACCTGATACGTTACACGATATAATATAAATATGATAAAATCATTTGCACACAAAGGACTAAAGGAATTTTATGAAAGCGGTTCCAAGAAAGGAATCCAACCAGAGCATGCGCCAAAATTAGGTAGAATGCTTGATCGTCTTGATGCAAGTACCAGCCCGCAAGATATGAATTTACCTGGATACCGGTTACATCCACTGAAAGGAGATAAACAGGATATGTGGGCCGTTACTGTTAATGGAAACTGGCGGTTGACTTTCTATTTTGAAGGACAGGATGCTCATCTTGTGGATTATCAGGATTATCATTAGGAGGGATAGAATGAAAAGAAGACCAACACATCCTGGAGTTGTTCTTTTAGAGGATGTAATAAAACCACTCAATCTTACCATAACCGATGCAGCTAAAATGCTTGGAGTCAGCCGGAAAGCATTATCAGAATTCGTAAATGAGAAGGCAATGCTGAGCCCTGAGATGGCAATTCGCATCGCAACAGCAACGCATACATCTCCAGAAAGCTGGATGAATATGCAGCAGAAATTGACACTTTGGGAAGCGGAGCAGCATCTTCCGAAAAATGTTATCCCGTTTCCATCTGCGGCATCCGAAGAAGCCGCAGCATTGCAGATGTAATGGTAATGAAAAGTAGCGAGCGATGACCGCAGGTACAAAATAAAATAATGGTGTTTAGCCATTTAACCGTGAACTAAGCACCATTATTTCTATTATTCTCAAACTATTCGTTAAACTATGCTTTTGCGAATAGTTTGTGGCATCTCTGCTTTTGGTCAGCCTACGCCAAAATCTGTAATCTCATAGAGAACTTCAACCGATGGATCATCCAGCAGCCACTGGTATTCTTTCATAAACCATTTCACCAATTCCTCATCCCTGCGGATCTTCGTAGTGTTATTATTATAGACGTTGACTGTTCCCAATTTGAAATATTTCTTCAGATACTCAATATCTCTTGAAATCATTTCTTTTGTTTGTCCCTGAATGCCAACCATCAGGCATGGAGAATCAAAATACCGGGCAACCTCTTCCGGATTTTTGAAATCGGCATGTTTGTTCAGGACACTTTCACGAAAATCATGGTCGAAGGTCTCGACGCCAATCTTAAATACGATCGGTACTGGTATACGCTTCCGCATCTCTGCCAGCCGGTTCTTATAGATCCAATGAGCCTCGAAAAACAATTTATTGATATTTTTTTCACGAATTACCTGTTCAATCTGATTTAAAGTCTCTTTTGGAAGTTCAAAGCAGCTTCCGGAATTGATTACTTCCAGTACCCCGTATTCTCCCGTTACCAGGTTTAATACCTGGTTATTTAATGCAATCATTCCGGCTTCATCCCGGCTGTTGTCTTCGATATAGTCACAAAATGCGCATTTGCCCCAGGCACAGGGAAATGCCTTTAACAGGCAGATCTCCCGCTGATTTTTGTCTGTGATCTTACTATACCGCTCGGTAGGAATTCCCATGTATACTCCTCTCCTATCTACTTTTGTAAATGTTCAGCAGATCAACGCACCTTTGTTGCTCCTATTTTCTTTCTGCTTTCTGGAATGCAGTTTTCATGCTGAATGGCAGCATCTGCAGCACCATGACTACCAGGGCAAGGGAAATAACTCTGTCTAAGTAATCGGTAAAAATCTGAACAGCGAAAATACTTCCTGTCAAGCCAAGCGGTGTTCTGGATAAAATCTGTACCAGAATGCTGGAGCCAGAGGAAGTTACACCACCAAATAAAACTGCATTAATCACGGAACTAACCATCGTTCCGGGAATGGTGATAAAAAGAGCTCCTGCGATGATCTGGAGCTTTTTCACCTGTTTCTCAAACACCAGTCCATGCATCTGCTTTGCAGCGATTCCTGCCATGAATCCAGTGATCATGCCGACCGGTGCAAAGTACAGAGAATAAATATCTGTTGTAAATCCCATAAGGACTCCACTGATCATGTTTGGGAGCATCCCATAAAATGGGCCCATCCATGCGCCGATCAGAATGGTTCCGATACTATCTAAATAAATAGGAAGCCGTAACATCAATGCCAGCTGGCCTCCAGCTACATTGATGCAGACTGCCATAGCGATCATACAAAGCCGTAAAGTTGTCATTTTCTTATTCATGTTTTTTGTCCTCCCTAGTAATCAATGTTTCTAACA
>ERZ773192.1705-NODE-1705-length-20867-cov-5.730348_pt1 | contig 20867 bp, 15 predicted proteins | sample MGYA00581010_ERZ773192 | MGnify/ENA primary metagenome ERZ773192 (study PRJEB29015, sample SAMEA2737741) | human gut metagenome | biome: human gut; feature: human-associated habitat; material: faeces | place: China | collected 2012 ...
CTGTAGAGTAAATGATCTCAAGGTCTGCTGCACCTGCAGAAGCTGCCAGCTCATCGCCCTGCTTGATGATCTCGAAGTTACTCTGTACATCAGATTTGATCGGAGGAACAACACCTGCTACATCTGTAAACCATGCCTTGCCATAATCAGAAGTATACCACCAGTTCATGAAATCAAGTGTCTGCTGAAGTACTGCAGAATCCTTGTTTACATGAAGTGACTGGTCAGAACCGGAAATAACCTGGCACTGGGAAGCATCCTCTGTTACAGGATAACCATTGAAGCCGATCTGGATATCAGGATCGATGGAAAGAACATCAGCTTCGATCCATGCGCCCTGTCCGAGAACCATAGCCGCCTTGCCTGTACCAAAAGCAGATTCCTCACCATCGAGTGCTGTTTCAAGGGGCTTATCATCACCGTACTTTACAGCCAGATCGATGAAATCGAAGAAGTTATTGTAAAGCTCAGGATAGTCTGAAACCTTGGCTGTTCCATTTTCAAAGCCGGATACCAGCTCTGCTGCGGAAATTCCTGCGTTTGCAGCTGCAGCATCAAAGAAATGCTGTGCTACATGCTTATATACCCACCATTCATTGAAACCGGTCGTGAAAGGCTTGTATCCTGCTGCAGAGATCTTTTCGCAGGCATCCTTCATAGCACTTACAGTTGAAGGGAACTCAGTAATACCGCATTCTTCAAAGATCGCCTTGTTGTATACGATACCGAAATAATTTCCCTTGATCGCGATTCCGTAGCATCCGCTTCCGTCCGCCGGACTCTGCATAGTTGCTGCTACTGCATCAGACATGGTCTCTGTCAGCGGCTGTCCTGCCAGATCATAAGAATATTCCTTGTAAACATCGATCTCCTTACCCGATGTAGAGGAAAAGATATCCGGAACCTCACCGGAATTCAGCTTTGCCTTTAACAGTGTCGGATAGTCATTCTGAGTGGTTTCATAGTTGATGGTCACATTTGGTGCTACTTCCTTATAAGCATCAATGAGTTCACCGATCGCATCTGCATATTCCGGAGAACTGATGAACATATAGATCTCACAGGGCTCGTCAGAAGAAACCTGTGCTGTCTCTTCTGCTGCAGAAGTATCTGCTGCTTCTGTTGTCTCTTCGGCCTGTGTACTGTCAGTGGATGCACTGCTGCTGTCTCCTGCGGATGATCCACAGCCAGCCAGAAGGCTCATTGTCATTGCTGCGCAAAGAATTGCGCTGATGAGTTTCTTTTTCATTTTTACCCTCCTTTGTCCCATCTTCGGGAATCCCTTTTTTACTTTATTTTCACCCGTCTGTTTCCGGCTATAACATCATCCCCACTTCACTGCGGCAGACAGACAGGAAAAAATCATTTTGAACTTTACGTCAGGGGAATCAGCCCTTTACTGCTCCTGCCACAACACCTTCTACGATATACTTCTGCAGCAGGATAAATACGATGATAGACGGTACAACTGTCAGCACCATGGCAGTCAACGCGTAGTTCCATTTGGTATTCATCTGTCCTACAAAGGTGTATGCCGCAAGTACCAGTGTCTTTGTCTTATTATTGCTGTTTACCATCAGAAGCGGAAGCAGGAAATCATTCCAGATCCACATAACATCCAGTACGGTAACGGTTACCGTCACTGACTTCAGCAGAGGGAAAATAATGGATCTGTAGGTGCGGAAGGTGGAGGCTCCATCTATCTTCGCACTTTCATCCAGCTCCTTCGGGATCGTCTTCATAAAGTTAAAGAAGATGAAGGTTGCCATGGGAATGCCAAATCCCCAGTACTGAATCCCAAGACCAATCTTACTGCCTGCAAGGTGTATCACATTCATGGATTTCAGCAGTGTGATCATGATCGTCTGAAAAGGGATCAGCATCGGTGTTGTGATGATCAGATAGGCAATCCTGCTGTAGGTTCCCTTTCTTCTGTCCAGGATATATGCTGCCATGGATGAAAAGATTACAATCCCGACAATACCGATCACAGTGATGATCACATTATTCTTAAAGAGTGCCAGATAATCCATTTTCTTAATAACATAAGTATAATTGCTTAAGTCAAGACTCTTTGGCAGGGCAAGCACATTCGCCACGATCTCTCCAAACGGCTTGAAAGAGTTCATAAACATAAGGAACACCGGATAGATATAAATAGCTGCAACCACAATAAGCACGAGGATCATGACCGTCATCCGGAGTCTTCTTTTTGCTTTGATCGTCATTACAGATCAACCTCCCTTCTGCTGAAGGCCTTTAACACCAGCTGTGTAATGACCATGACAAACAGGAAATAGATAATGGATTCTGCGGAACCAAGTCCATAATTATTGTTCGTAAATGCTTCCTTATAAATCTGTAATGTCACACTGTTAGATGCCGTTCCGGGGCCTCCCTTGGTCAGTGCAAGTATAATGTCGAACACCTTCAGACCATTGGTCAGTGACATGAAAATACAGGTCGTAAAGGACGGACCAAGAAGCGGAAGCGTTACCCTGAAAAAGGTCTGCGCCCTGCCGGCTCCATCTACAGTCGCCGCCTCGAGAACGTCCTTCGGAACTGCCTGAAGACCGGCTATGTAAAGCACGATATAGAAGCCAAGTGACTGCCATACACCAACTAGTACCACCGAGAAGAATACCAGCTTCGTATCACCAAGCCAGCTTAAGTTTAAGAAGCTCCAGTCTGTTGCTTCATACAGCTTCTCAAATCCGCTGGTAAAGATGAACTTCCAGATAAAGCCTACGATCGTCATGCTCATGATATAAGGGACGAAGAAAATTCCCCTGAAGAAATTTGCCCCATTAAACTTCTTTGTCAGCATCACTGCCAACGCCAGCGCCAGCACATTAGAAAATACCACAAAGCAAAAGGTATATTTCGTCGTAAACCAGAGTGCCGGAAGGAAGTCACCCCCCTGCGAAAACAACGTTTTAAAATTAGTAAATCCTACGAATTTAACGGCCTTGGAAATACCATTCCACTCTGTCAGGGAATAGTAGCCACTCAGAATAAAAGGCACATACATCATCAGACAGACCAGTATGATCGCCGGAACTGTAAAGGCTGCCATTTCCAACCCGTTTTTAACCTTCTTATTCATTTCCGTCCTCCTTCTCTACTTGATGTAATCATTATAAAATACTCCTCCCTGTCCTGAAAATGAAATAAACTGACCAGAAAGGTGTAAAAAAATGAACAAAGCACTTTTCACTTTTTGAAACTTTTTGTATAATATGCCTGAAGTGAGGGTGAAAAAATGTCATTATCCACAAAAATAAAAGAATTACTCCGCCCATGGGTTCAAAAAATACGCAAAATGCTGAATCCGGTGCCATTATGGATCCAGTTGATCTTTATTATGATACTTCTGACTACTGCAGTGTCTGTCCGGCTTGTACATAAAGACTATACCTCGACCAAGGAGCTGACTCTTTCCCAGTACCTGTCCACCACCTCCCAGATCCTTGCCCTGGAAGCAGAAAACTCAGACTGGTATCTGGACTCCCTTGCCAAATTCTGTATCCAGCCTTATTATGACTCCTCCTATACCAGGATCATTGACCAGAAAACACCGATCACCACAGAACAGCTCAGCTACGTCAAACAGCAGATGTTCTATAATTACTATACAAGAAGTGATATCCTTGACTACGAGCTTTATCTGATCAATCAGGACATGATCATTGGCAGAAACGAAAGCCAGCAGCACTTTACTGTGCAGCAGGATATGGATATCCAGCCCTTTCTTGATGCCGCGGAGAAATGCAAGGGCAGCCCACGGAACCTTTATATTGAAAGTGATGCTTCCGGTAATCTCACCTATTACCACACACTGTTTACCGTCCCCGGCCAGATCATCCAGGCCGTCGTCCAGGTCACCCTTGATGACAGCTTTACCAGACGGCTCGTAAAGGATCACAGCGATACCGGCGAGATCTTCCTTCTGCTGAACAACGAACAGGAACTGATATATTCCTCTGCCGATACGCTTCCCTTTTCCCTTTCAGAGCTGCTGCCGCTTCCTTCCTCTGAGCAGCCGGCTATTACACTGAACAATCAGTCCTATTACCTTGTAAGCAATACCGGCACAACCGGTGATCTGACTATGGTCTGCCTCATGCCGGAGGCCTGCATCGACGCTGAGATCGGACACCTTGGCCACTCCATCCTGATCAATGGCTTTCTGTTCTGGCTGGTCACGGTGGTTCTCATCTATCTTCTGCTGAAGCTCCTGATGAACCCGTTAAAGGAGCTTTCTGTACAGATGCAGCGGACCGGAGCCGGTGATTTTTCCGCCAGAATACAGGCAGATGGCTGTCAGGAAACCTGCGAGTTGTCCCAGAGCTTTAATGGCATGGTACGGCACATAGACCGTCTCATCGATGAAAACTATGTGGCAAAGCTGCGTGCCAACGATGCCAGACTGGCAGCACTGGAAGCCCAGCTGAATCCCCATTTCCTGTATAATACCCTGCAGGCGATCTCCACAGAAGCACTGATCAATGACCAGCCACAAATTCATAAGATGATCACCTCACTCGCCTCTAACCTGAGGTATACTATTAAAGGCAACGTTATGGTTCCTCTCCGGCAGGAAATGAACTATACCGATAATTATGTATTTCTGCAGAAGGTGCGGATGGGAGATGCGCTGATCTTTTCCTCGGAGATCGATCCTGCTTCCCTTGACTGCCTGATCCCCAAGATCAGCATCCAGACGCTTGTGGAGAATTCCATTATCCACGGAAAATCTGAAAATCAGACCTCTATCCACATTACGGTTACAGTAAAACTCATGGGAAATGATCTTCTGATCACCGTCAGGGACAGTGGCTGCGGCATTTCTGATGACCGTCTCCAGAAGATCTACGAAGATTTTGCATCCCAGAAATCCTCCGGCAAGGACAGTGGTATTGGTCTTGCAAACCTTTACAGCCGGATGCAGATCCTCTATAACCGCGAAACAAAGTTTGTGATCAATACAGAAGAGGGTAAATACACCAGTATTTCCCTGACTCTTCCCGTTTCCCGGGATCACTCCCAGGACATTTTCCACGAAAGGAGCACCCATGTACCGTTCTCTGATCATTGATGATGAAAAGCCTGTCCAGATCGCCATTTCCAGACTTGGCCGTTTCGCCTATTACGGCATTGAACCGCCACGCTATGCGGTCAATGGCAAAGACGGTCTTGCCGCCATGCGCGAATTTCATCCGGACATCGTTTTTGTAGATATGTGCATGCCTGTCATGGACGGCTGTGCCTTCCTTGAAAAGGCCCATGAAGAATTCCCTGACAGCCAGTATATCGTAGTCAGCGGCTATGACGACTTTTCCTATGCCCAGCATGCCCTCCGAAGCGGTGCCTGCGATTATCTTCTGAAACCTGTAGACGAAGAAAGCCTCAACTGCGCTATTGAAAAGGCAGTCAAGGCCATTGATCCTGATGCTGTATTCGGTATCTCTGACACTTCTGCCAAGACCGACCACATCACCCCTGATGAAATTGTTACTATTATCAAAGACTACATAGAGAGCAATTACTGTACCAATATCCGCATCTCCATGTTTGCAGAAAAGTATTTTTTCTCTCAGGAATATCTGAACAAGCTGTTTAAAAACAAATATGGCTTTACCATCTATGAGTATGTCCTGAAGCTGCGTATGGAGCGTGCTGCAGAGCTGCTCGCCCAGCCGGATATCAAGATCTCCGATATCGCAGAGCGCCTCGGGTATGCGGATAACCACTACTTCAGCAAGGCATTCCGGACTTACTACCAGCTGACACCGACGGAGTACCGGAAGGGGTTAGGCTGAGCATTATGTATCAATCGTTTTCACTACCAGACTTTTACAGAACTCTTTCTTATCCTTTATATGATTATGATTTTTATCTGCAGCTGCTATACTCCCCAAATGAAAAACACCGATAGAATGTACGAAGCGATTATGTATAGCAGAAGAATATAATGGAGAATAACTCGTCTGTAAAATCTCAATCAGTACATTCGCTGGAATCTTAAATAAATCCCTGCCATTTTCGCCCATTCCAGGTCTGGGCAGCTATTTTACCTGTGCACTGGAATTCGAAATTTCAAGTCGGCTTTTTCCCTGCAGTTCTGTCAGTTTCCTCTCCAAAATCTGATATACCTGTTCTTCCTGCCCATTGGCCGGTAAGAACTCACTGATTACCTTCTGTAACATCTCCACACCTCTTTCTGAATCACCAAATCCCGCATAAATACAGGCACAGTTCATCAGATTAAACATGGCATCTATCTTATTAACTGCGATCCTGTTCTTCAGAAGCTTTCTGTAGCTCTCCTCCAGAATACCAACAATTTTATAGGATTCTTCCTTTAACTCAGCTTCTGAAACCCAGGTATGATTTCGAAGCCTGACTCCCGGCAGTCCGATGTTTGTCATTTTAGCAGTCAAAGAATTTCTCAGCAATGCCGCAGTCATCATAAAATTCAGTCTCATCATATCAAAACAAGAACTTCCCTGCTGGGATATCCCTATCATATAGCTTATAAATTCATCCATTACCCGAATTGCCACCTTCAGTTCCCAGAACATGGCATTCTGGATCCCTGTCTGCATCCTGTCATCTATGATCTGGAACAGTCTCCAGTATGCTGTAAAATACAGTTCCAGTTCATGAACATCTGTAAGCTGCTGCCATCGTATTTTCCGGCTGTCCAGAATCTGCTCCATCATATCACAGGTTTTCCGGAACATTTCTTCTGCTGTCTCTCCCTGTCCTGCTGACCTGTAACAGGCAGCAATCATCACATAGTCTGAAGCTGTTCCAAAAGATGGCTCCTCCTGCCTCAGAATATTTTCCAGCTCCCTGGCAAGCTTTAATGTTTCCTGTGGCTCACTGTTTCTTTTTGTTCCCAGATAATTATGCAAAAGGACTCTTCTGATCTGTCTGCTCCGTTCTATATATCCGTCATCTTCACTCAGTTTTTCCAGACATTCCAATGACCTTCCATAAAACTCTTCTGCCTTCTTTTCCTCATATTCTTCGCAGAAACGTACCATTGCCTGTCCGTAAAATACCGCCTGATTTATCTTTCTCTCTGCAGTATCTGCCGGGAACAGATCAGGATATTTGCCAATCATCTGTGTTATCCCTTCTGCAATATCCTTTCCCGCCTGCATTTCCCGCAGATTCACGGCCTTTTCTATGGCCTTGGCTCCACAAACCAGCAACAGGTCTCCCTGCTTCTGTTCTGCTTTCTGCAGTTCCATCATCTTCACAATAGTATTGATCACAGAAAAGAGTCCCTGAAAAGCTCTTTTTTCCCGATGGATTTTGTCATACATGGGCACCGCCTGACAAAGCATATAAATCTTTTCCAGAATATTCTTTCCTGATTTTTCAATGGAAAAATCATCGTCCCCACTGCGCTCTGTCTGCCAGACTGCCAGATTGGCACAGATATACAATAATACGTCCTGTCCAAGTGAATCTGCCCTCAGTCTCTCATCCAGCTGTGCTACTTCCAGCATCATCCGCCAGCTTCTGACCATTTCAGAAAATACACTGTGATATGCACTTTGCAGGCTGTCCCTGTATTCTTCTCTCGATAATACGAACACATTCCCACGGTAGGAACGATACTCTGTCAAAAAGGGATACAAATCCCGCAGGAAACACAGCTCCTGAATAGTCGGTCCTTTTCCGGCATACAACTGGGAAATTTCCGCAAACGTCAGTCCCTCTGTTGCCTCAGAAACAGCCATCAAAAACCGGACTGCCTCCTGAAAATATTTTTTCCCATAACGCAGACTTAATCTGTCAAGATATCCTTTTGAAAGATCTGTCAGTAACAGTACGCCTGCCTCTGCCTGATCTGCCAGCTTTAAAATTTCATTTTTGTCCTGCCCTTCCAGCAAAGGTAATGCCACCAGTCTGTCATCTAATGCCGCCGCAATCCTGTCAGCCTCTGTTTCTGTCAGATCAAACCGGTTCTTTAAAATTTCCACCAAAAAGCTGTGATTTTCTCCGCGAAGATCAAATTCTACCTGATCCGTAAACGGATACCTTTCTGTGAAATCCAAAACAGCAGGCAATACTTCTTCCTTTTCCGCCCTGCACGTCAGAACAATATAAACGTTTTCCGGCATTTCTCCAGGATCCGGCAATTCCAGTAAAATATCCTGTCCCTTTTCTGTCAGCTCATCTACTCCGTCAATAAACAGCAACAGCTTTTCACGTCCAAATGTATTTTCATACTGCTCCTGATAAAATGCGAGTATTTTCTCCAGCGGTGCATCATCTCCCGGAATGCTCCCCTGTCTGCTTCGGAACTGCTCTCCTTCTACTGTTGTTTTCAGCATTTCCTGAATGTATGGTACAAAATCATTGATTCCACTGACATCGATACGATTACAATAATATGCCCGGACCGTGACCGGCTCCCCTTCTATCTTCAGCCCTATTTTCTGATCTCCATGCTGATTCAGTTCATCGCACGCCAGTACAAAGGAGGACTTTCCTGTTCCACGTCCTCCCTTCATCAGAAAAACTCCTCTGTCATTTTCTGACAGAATCTTATCTGCCCATTTTTTCATGTAGTCCGGTTTTTTATAAAAGGATGTGAGATAAAAACCATCTATTGCTGCATCTTCAGAAGCCAAATAAATATCCTTATCAAGCCCATCCTTACGCATTACATTTAAGCTGGCCGTGTACTTTTTTCTTTTCTCTGTAAAGTAATCACTCTCTTTATCTATTCTCTTTCTGTCTGCATGATCTGTATAAAAAATAAGCCCCGTTGCAGAAACTGATTCATACAGATAGAAATGTCCCTCTTCTCTGAACATAAACGGTTCCAGATGATCAAAATCAAGCTGGCTGATCTCTGCCGGTGTTGTATCTGGATCCAGAAAATCTGCAAGCTGATCGAGCATCTGTCCTGCCTCATCAAAAAAGCTCTGATCCTCTGCATTACTCATCAGTCCATGCCCGATGAAATTATTTCGCCATTTAACAATACCGGATTTATTATAAAAGGCCACCAGCTTTTTCAGATATTTGTGCAGTACAGGATTCTGCATCACCAGATTACTTTTCTTCAGTGTAGAAGGCAGTTCATTGACCCAGTCTCCAAACGCCATCTGCTTTTCGAAAAGTGTCCGGCAGAACCTGTCATCATCATTTTCTTTTAAAAGATAGCAGATAGAAAGCAGTATGATCTTTAAGACTGTTTCATAACTGTCCCTTACTGCAAAAACAAGCCCGTAATTGTCATTCTGTAACTTCTGCAGCCTGTCCCACTCCTCACGGATGGGGAGTGGTAAGGTAGAAGGAATTGGTTTTAATTTGAACATAATTTTTCCTTTGATTTATATTTTAATTATTTTTAATTGTCTCAGCATAAACTTTCTATTGTATTTTACTATATAACACCATGAACCACAATTAGAGAAGCTAAAATATGTATTTGATAGCAAATCCACCTTATAATCATTATTGTTAAAAATAACTGCAAGGAGAAATACATATGAATTACAATGCTACTTCAATAATAGAGAAATACATTGCTTACTGCAAAATGCAAAAAATGTTAGATGAAAAGACGCTTAAAGCCTATCGCGCCGACCTTGTACTATTTTCCCGTTTCTTTGATTCCCAAAATATCTGTACTCTGACCGTATCTGACATTGAATCTTATGTGGGATACCTTAATCAAAATTTCAAACCCAAAACAGCAAAAAGAAAAATTGCTTCTATAAAAGCATTCTTTCACCATCTGGAATATAAGGATATTATTAAAATCAATCCATTCAATAAAGTCAGGCTAAAATTTCGAGAACCCCTGTTACTCCCAAAAACGATACCTTTATATACTGTTGAAGCCTTTCTGTCTACCATATATAAAGAACATTCTCTTGCCAGTACCACATACCGGCAGAAGCGCACTTTACTGGATATTGCGATAATCGAAACATTATTTTCTACAGGCATACGCATTTCAGAATTGTGTAATTTAAAAATCTACGATGTTAATTTATACAATGCTTCTATCCGCATATATGGGAAGGGTTCTAAAGAACGAATGATTCAGTTAGGAAATAATGACGTTATCCATTTATTGGAATCCTATAAGAATCGCTTTCATCTGGAAATTCAAAGAAGTGAATATTTTTTTACAAATCCAAATGCAACCCCGGTATCTGATCAATCTGTCAGGCGAATGATTAACAAATATTGTTCTCTTGCTGCTATCGACCTGCATATAACCCCACATATGTTTCGACATACCTTCGCAACATGCCTGCTGGAAGCCGATGTCGATATTCGGTATATCCAAGAAATGCTTGGTCATAGCTCCATAACAGTAACAGAAATTTATACACATGTTGCTTTGTCTAAGCAGAAAGATATACTCACCACCAAACATCCTCGTGGAAGTTTTAAGTTTTAACGTGGTGCTGAGTGAATGATAATTTTTAGTTATCCGTTGGTTGTATTGCAGCACTCTTCGATATGTATTTTTTATAGGGGATTAATATTATGGATAAGTTGGCAGTAGATAGATTCATACGTAAATTTGGAATAGCTGTTGCTCAAGGAAATGCGGCTGTATTCGGAGGAGCTGGTTTATCGCGAGAATCAGGATTTGTTAACTGGAAAGAGTTAATGCGTGATTTTGCCGCCGATATCAGACTTGATATAGATAAGGAAACTGATCTCATTTCGGTCGCGCAATATTATAAAAATGAAATGGGTGGTAACCGCAATGGATTAAACCAGGAAATACTAAATCAGTTTACTAAAAATACAAACCATAATTCAACATTAAATGTTCTTTCAGAATTACCGATTTCAACTTATTGGACCACGAATTACGATCACTTAATTGAAGATACTTTAGAGCAAAAAGCTAATTATAAAGTCGATTGCAAAAGAAATGAAGAGAGTCTTACTATTAATAGGCAAGATAGCGACGTTTTGGTATATAAAATACATGGCGATATTGATGAACCAAATAAAGCTATAATTACTAAAGATGATTATGAATTATTTGAAAAAACGCACAAACTTTTTACAACAGCACTACAGGCTGATTTGATTTCAAAAACATTTGTTTTTATAGGTTATAGTTTTAATGATCCTAATTTATGGCAAATCCTTAGTAGAATTCGAATATTAATTGGAGAAAACCAAAGAGAACATTTCTGCTTTATTAAGGAACTAAATGAACAGGATTATGTTAAATATACTGGAAAACTAAAAGCTAAGAATCATGAGGAATATTTATATGATAAAATTCATCAGGAACTAATGATTAAAGATTTAAAAAGATATGGAATTCAAACTGTTTTAATTGACAGCTACAGTGATATTCCATTGATATTATCAAAAATTAAAAAGAACTATATCACCAGTCGTATTTTCATTGCAGGAAGTTGTCGTAATTATGGTGCATGGGAAAAAGAAAAAGCATACAATCTCTTATCTCAATTAGGCTACCAGTTAGTAAAAAATGGATATCACATATCTTCTGGTTTTGTAGAAGGGGTTGGACCTCAAGTTATTAACGGTGCATTAAATGCAATTAATGATTATAATTTAAATATTGAAAAAACTATTGTTATAAAACCTTTACCATTAATTGATGGTAGTGACAAATATATGAACGAATCCTCAAAAAAAATGTTCCAAAACAATATGATTGAGAATGCAGGAATAATTATTTTCCTTTTTGGGAATAACTATTATGATGGAGAATTAAAGATTTCACAAGGGGTTCTACATGATTTTCAACGTGCACAAGAACAACATAAGTATTTAATTCCGGTTGGATCAACGGGCTACTGTGCAGAATATATTCTTTCGGAAATCGAAAAAAATATTGATGATTATATATATTTAAAACCTTATTTACATAAATTAAAATCAGAAAAGAATCCGCAAAAATTGGTAGAACTAATAATTAGCATTATAAAGTATATTAAATCTTTGTGAAATAATTACTCCCATACATACTAATAAGTTTGTCAGTGGCATTACAAACTAATGATATATCATAATTACTAATGTATGAGCAGTTATAATAATTTAGTAATTTGGAATGAATAATAGTGATCAATGTATTCGTATAATTATCTGTAAACAAACGGTTGTTTTTATGCCATATGTTGATATAAAGTCCAATATTGTCTGCATATAAAACAACAAGTCCGTTTGTTTTATCTGCATCACTATAGTTCTGAATAAGGGTTTCAAAAATAAATGTATCTATGCATATTTTTCGACAATCATTTCTTCGAATATATATATCTAAAATTCTATTTGTTGCATTCTCAATATCTTTTTTTTCATCTCTAATTGTAACCATATTATAATTTCTCAAAAATTTGTATTTTTCAGGTATATCTGATTTTTCTATATGAAAAAGAATAGGGAAAAACGAAATCTTATTTTGAACAATATATTCTAGTTCCTTAATACACCACTTTTTTTCAAAAAAACTTGAATCAAAAACAATAATTACTCCATAGTAGGCATTTTTGAATGAATCAAGTATATAAAATAAATTACTTAGTATTTCGTCGCCCAAATGAACATTTATTTGATCTAACCATAAATTAATTCCATATCTTTTGATTCTGTTTACAAAATCTTTTACAAAATCATTATAAATATTTTTTGAATACGAGACAAAAAAATCATACTGTTGCAAAGACAAACTCCTCTTACTTTCTATTCGGTAACAATACAACCAACGGATAACTAAAAATTATCATTCACTTATACTATATCATATATTGATAAGTTAATCACTATACAAATAATTTTTTTTTGCATTCTATGTAAAAATAAAATCCCCTCTATGAACAACTCATTATTTCATTTTTTTATCAGTCCTATTACAGCCCTTATTTTTCTTTTGTTTTTTCTTCCATGTATTTAAATTTCTCATCTGTTCATTTTTTATGATTTCATCACACAGTTCATAAATATATCGAATAATGTAATCCGAATAATCTGTTTCTAAAGAATAGCATATATTTTCCAAATTTCCCATTACACCCAATATAAATAATACTATTGGGAACAACAGACTAAACAATAACACCAGCATATTTTCAGCCTTAAAAAATTGTAGCTCTTTCCAGTCCACTTCTCCCGCTAAAGCGCCAATAACTGCTGCCGCTACTATTGCTGTCAATCCTTTCATAATCTGGCTCATTCTCGTCCTATTTACAAATTTATAGGTCTTTTCTCTTAATAAAATAATCTGTGCAATATCCATAGCATATATTTCATCCATTATTTCTACTATTTCACTACCTCGTATTATATTTTCGATCTCTTTACGTTTATCCCTAGTCTGTTGCATTACTATCCCTATACCAAAAAGATCTGCTATCAATACATATATTGCGTATGGAAGCATTTTAAAAAGATATTTACAACCTCCAGCCACAATCAATAATAGCCATGGAATATAGGAAACGGCAATTAGACTCCCCCAGTTTTTTACATATAACCATAACATCTTTCCTTTGTCTTTCATTTGCCTTCCACCTTTATAGTAACATTCAATCCAATACCCAGATACTGTAGCTTCCAATCGTGTCTTTCCGGTCACATTTCACCCCGGTATCCAGAAATCTCTCAAATTCCTCCATTCTTGCTTCCGGTACAATATACACAACTCCATCCTGATCTGCAATTCCATCCTCCGGATACCCGTCTGCATTTGTCAGCCATTTACAGATATCCATAGTTTCGAAGGAATTGACTGCATACACATTTACCTTTCCATTCGATAATGCTGTCATTTTGTTTGCATTCTCAAACGTGGAATATGCCATTTCGTATCCATTTTCTTCCAGGTAATTTACAACCTCAAGCGCATCCGATGCTGTCGGTTCCTCCGCTTTCAGAATTGGCTGATAAACTGTATGTACATTAATTCCGATCACAATACCGGAAGCTGTAAGTGTTATTACAATCAGCGCTCTCCATGCAGATATACATGCCGTCATTCCTTTTCTCAAATATTCACAGCTGAGAATTACTGCAAATGCCATAGAGAAAATCCACATAAAGTAATATCTTTCAGAGCTTTCTACTGTTGTAAAGGCTACTATAAGAGCTGTTACAACCGGTGATGCCGCTGTAACCAGAAAACACCATTCAAGGCTGCTAAGTTCCTGCCATTTCAGCATATGTATCAGTAGTACAATTACCCATATCACTACATTCAGAACCAATAAGCCAAGACATATATTCCTCACTGGATCCCCTTCACTGAATCCAACCGCTTTCCATGTATCTGGCAGAACCACCTGAACCAGCTTTGAAAAACCCTTCCTGATATTTCTTGATATTTCCTGACCTGAGGAAAAAGGCATTTTAGTTCCAAGAAAGCTGAGTACCAGCAATCCACTCACCCACAGAAATGATATTTTCTCCTGCTGCTTTCCCAAAATGATCCCTTTTTTCTGATATCTACTACGGCATATCCTTTCATACAAACTTCTGATCATCTCTATCCCAAATAAAGGACCAAATGTGATCAGGATTCCTCTCGTTCCCTGCATCCCAAGCAGAAAAGCAAGTATCAATCCAATTATACACTTCCCATACATCTTCCTGCGAAGACTTTTACTCTTTTTCCATTCTTTCTGAAGCAAAGAGCTGTAGCAATTCAGAATAAAAAAGAAGGCTATTACATGAATGGCGTAATATCCAGCAAATACATAAAGAAGCTCCAGGATTATTATATTTCCGGCAAATCCAAGACAGAATAAGCACATAAGCAGGCAGCTGATCCTACTACTGCCTGCTTTCTTCATGAAAAGCCATATAGCTAATACAATACCTATTGTCATCGTGCAGCAGGCAAGTCCCATGGAAAGATCCATATTTCCTGTTAATCCGTAAAACAGTGCCGCAGCCTGCGGTGTTGCTATGATCCTGGTTTCAGTAGAGGGATACCATGATGCCGGAATAATCTCTTTGCTATCCCAGATTAACTTCCCAAGAACTGCCTCTGCGCCAATATCAGAGTTCATCTTATAATTATAGTGAAATATATTGCATCCAAATACAACTATCATTGCTGTAATCAGGATAGCAGCAACCGGCCATTCCATTTTTTTAATTTCATTTCTTTTCATTGTACTCCCCTTTATAGCGTAAATATTAATTCCCCTAGCTGTATTCGGTATTATTCTTGAAATACCCCCATCATCATGCTAGAATAAAGAACATATTAATACATTAGATATCTTAAATATACTGATGAATGAGAAGGGATCTCTACAAATACTATGAACAAATTCAGCAAAATAAATCTTTTCAAATTAGCAGCAGCTTTTACATGTATATTCATTATTTTGTTTTCTGTTTTTACTATTGTCAAAGCATCCTCTTATTCCGTGTTAGCTGATGACGATTTCTGGCATGGCTATGACGTAGGTGTGTTCCATACAGGTTTTATGAGTTACTTTATTGCCTCTCTCAAATATGCAAAGCATATGTATCTTACCTGGCAGGGAACATACTTTTCCATGTTTTTGCAGGCTTTTCTAAGCCCCATGAACAATTATGGCATGCCTCAGCTTCGCGCAGTTATGATTTTTAATTCCCTGAATTTCTTTGTTTCATTAATTATATTTATTTTTACCCTGCTCAACAGATTATTCCAAAAACAATGGCTGCCCAAATTAGCAGTCTGTACCTGTATTGTTTTCGCAATCACATCCTATAGTGCTTTTCAGGAAGTATTTTACTGGTTCTCTGGCGCCACTTCCTATACGTTTCCTATTTCTTTCCTCTTTTACTCATTAACTGCGGTTTTGTTACTGAATTCTACTACCATTTCGAAAAAGAAGTATACTTTAATTATCTGGTCTGTCTTTTCCGGTGCATTGGCTATGGGCGGCTCTCTCACTGTTGCTGCAGCTGGCTGCTACTTTATGCTCTTACTGACTGTATATGAGTGGATATCCTCTAAAAAATTACCATATATCAAACTGGTCATTTTTATCTGTTACTTTAGCGGGGCACTTATCAATGCCATAGCTCCAGGTAACTTCCTTCGTCAGCAAACCAGCGAAGGAGATGGCTTACAGTTATTTGCTTCCTTAAAGAATTCATTTCTTGTATATGAATCAAACTTCAGATGGCTTTTTCACAGTACAAACTTCAGTTTAATCCTGCTCCTCATCCTGCTTTGTGGAATTTTCCTGTACAGGGATATCACTATCAAAAATATTGCGGGTTACACTTTTATCAGCATTGCCGGGATCATTGCGCCTTTTGTTGTCATTTTCCCTGCTGTATTAGGCTATAATGTTCCCTGGATTCCCAATCGCTGTGTTTTTGTTGTAATCGTAGTTATGTCTGTTGCCTTCAGCAATCTGACACTCATTCTCAGCTATCATATCATGCGCACAATCACTGATTCAAACAGATCTCTTATTGTGATCGTCACTCTTATACTGGCTTTTGTCACTGCTTCTGCAAACAGCTATACCCTGGCAGATTGTATGACAAGAAAACTCCATGATGAATTAATTGATGGCACCATTCCCAATTACTATTCCTCTTACATGGACATGATCCACTTATTTGAAGCTTCTGAAGGAGCTGATCTGCGTCTGGATCCTGCTCAGGTTCCGGCTGCTATTGATAACCTTTACTGTTTTACATTATCTGCAGATCCTGATAATCGTACCAATAATGCAATTTCCTACTTCTATCATTTGAATTCCGTCAGTCAGACTGGCGAATAAATATTGTTCCTATTTTATATCCATCAATTTCTATATCATGGTAATCCTGATATCCATTTACTGCCACATCATTTCCCAGTAAATCATGATAAGTTTCAATATAATACTTGGGATTTTCTGAAATATCAATAAGCTGGATCCTCTGCTTCTCCTCATCTGTCATAAAATTCATAAATATATTTCCGGCTGTACAAACCGTAATCTTTTCACTGTCATCATTTTCCAGAATGTATCTGCAGAGATCCATATTTATCAGATTCCAATAATCTCTGTCAAATTCTGCTCCCCATTTTCTACAGGCTGCATTCAGATAAACCATTTCATATGGATGATTCCTTATGATCCATCCTGTCTATATAGTAAGCGCAAAGTATTCCCACGCTAGACTTAATGAATCACATCTTTAGCATACAAAGCTAGAAATGCGAGCATTTTACTCTGTTATCACTTGCTAGATGTAAGCATTTTACTCTACATTGCACCCAAACAGGCTGTCTGAACGGTTTCATTCCAGGGTACCAGTTTTGCCAGTTCTTCATCGGTCATAACAGTCCCGGGAAGTTGTTCCAGCAGGTAATTCAAGTACTTATAAATGTTCAGGTTATGTGTTTTGGCCATCTCGACCATGGTATACGGTGGAGACTTACCGGGATGCACTGACAGTTTTCAGACGATATGTAACATACACGCTGCATCTGTCTATACGCTCCTTCGGATTCGAGGATTGTACGCATGACCTGTTGTTGTCCTATATGGAGTTTCTGAACAAAAATGGAAATGCCGAAACTACCTGCAATAACAGGCTGGCAGCAATCAGGGCATATCTCTGGTATGTTGCAGATGATGATATTTCTTTACAGTCAGGAGCACTGACAGCTTCACATGTTCCCTTTCTCAAAGTGACAAAACTGACAAGGGAAGTGATATCTGAGGAGGATCTTAAAGCATTGCTTTCAGCCCCTCCGAATACAAAGATTGGCCGAAGGGATCAGATGGTCCTTATCTTACTTTATGATTCGGCCATCCGGGTCTCTGAATTGTTATAGCTTGATGTCTCTTCAGTAAATCTGGATGCTGATATACCTTACCTTAGAATATACGGAAAAGGTGATAAGGAACGAATTGTTGCTATCACAGACACAACTGCCGACCACATGAGGAATTACCTTAAGGCTTATCATCCAACGAAGGATCCTGACTCACCACTGATATTTACAGTCATAAAAGGCAGGAAAGATAGGATGTCTGTAGGAAATGTAGAACGTATCATAAAAAAATATGCACCCAAGATACGTCCTGAACATCCTAATCTGCCGGAACACTGCTATCCGCACATGGTTCGCCGAACCCGTGCAACAAATTTGTATCAGGATGGAACTGAACTGGAACTTATCTCCAGGATACTTGGACATTCTTCAACGGAGACCACCCGCATTTACGCAGTTCCTTCAGTGGAAATGATGCGAAAAGCAATGGAATCCGGCAAAATGTCAACAGATGAAAAACCGCTGTGGCCTGATGGTGAAGCAGAAATGGCACGAATCTGTGGATTAAGATGAAAAAGTTATCCTCATCTTTTTGAAGCACAGATAAAGAAAAATGGCTGTTGCCAGAAAAGATGAGGATAAAAAAATCGTTAGGATAAGCCGCAGACAATATAAATCTCATCTGCGACCGAAATATCGCCTAACATGATAACTCCTTCAGGATTTGGAGTGTCTGTCTAAGCAGGAAAGGATCTGTTCCGTTGGGAATCCGAAGTACGGTACCTGCAATGGAAAGTTCCATTACTCCATTGTGTAGTAAGGACTGGTCGTTCTGACTCTTGGCAGGAGAAAGAACTGTTTCCTTTTTGTCAGGTGCAGCAAGCTGAATCTTCACGATTTCCTGCTTATGAGGAACCGGATTTCTCATAGCATTGGGAATACCGGCACATTCTTTCTGGCGAAGACGTTTTACCCAGTTGTAAAAGATTCCGGGGTTGATGTCATTCTGCAGACACCATTCATGGTCGGTAAGACCGCTGGCACGACATTCCATGATCAGGCGGAATTGCTCATCTGCGGGAATACGGGGTGCTCTCATAATCTAGCCTCCATAAGTAGAGTGAAACGCTTGCGTTTTGCTAGTGCTGGCAATCCCAGAGGAGTAAAACGCTTGCATTTCCTATTTGTATTATGAAGCTAGTCTGCTACGGTGTCACTACGCCGGAATATCTTGCGCTTACCCTATATGAATTAAAAACATTTCGGATATCTTTATAATTATGCTTTCTGCTTTTTTAAATCATCAACAATATCATGAATTGGAATAAATCCTTGATTTGCATTGCTATCCAATTCCTCTGTAGTTGCCATTCCGCATCTTATAACCCCAACTACTTCATAGGACAAATTCAATACAACTCCACCACTTGCACCATGCACAACTCTCCCTGAAACCGTATAGATATCTTGCTTCATAAATTTACGTACACTAATTATATCCACCGATTGTATCTCAGGTGAATTCCCTACACAGTAGTTTGGGTATCCTATAATAATAACCTTGTCTCCTATTTTCAAATTTTTAGAGTTGCCTAGTAGAAGTGCATCTTCACTTTGTCCTCCCCAATTATAACACGCATAATCAATTTCCCTATTACATGCAAGAAGGTTTCCTGGATTAATGAGACTAGTAACTTTTTCACTCTTGCATGTGAAAACATTGTATATCTCATTTTCCTCTGTGACATGATAATTGGTAAGTAATCCTACATTTTTTAATATGAAACCACTTCCCTGACAATATGATCCATTACCATCATGCTCTATCACAAATACGGATTTTTCAATTTTTTCCAACAACTCCATCTGTGAATTAAGATGAATGATTTCCTCATTACAAATTTTATTTAGCTCGGTTGCATATTTTAGGAAAACTTTATTATTTTTCCCTTTCACTTCACCTATGTAATTGATTTTTCCTTTCAGAACAGACTTAAACCAATCTATAACTTGTTCCTTACTTTCATCAGACTTATTTTTTATAAGATCCAAAATCTGCTTATTTTTACAATTCCCTAATTCAATATATCTTTCAGCCGCTTGGTATATTTTATCATTGCGACATTGAAATAACATTGCTCTCACTTTTTTTATATATTCTCTTTTAATGTTTACAAATTGATTGACTACTAGACCTGTTACTTCTTGCCGTTTTCTGCAATCAAACATTCTTGTTTTTTTCTCATTTGGAACAAATGAATTTTGTTCCAGTTTTTCTCTTAGCTCTTTTCCAATATGAACTCCTTCATAATCTACATATACGATTGCTGGTGGTATTTCCTCTCTGTATGATGAAAAAGAAATATCGTCCGCATAACGAGTATAGTGTAGTTTATATTTTTGAGCCAATCTTATCAATTGCGTATCTAATGGTGCACAAACCATATTAGTTAATATAGGCGATGTTGGTGCCCCTTGTGGTAATTTTCCTTTATAACATGCTATCTGTGCGATAACTAAAGCTGCCTCTGCTCCAATACCATATGGAGGTTTCATCAACATTCCTCTAACTCTTCCAAAATGAACTTGGTCAAAAAAGTTTTCCAAATCCAAATTAAATACATATTTTTTCTTCACATGTCTTTGTGCATTTGTGATTATGTTTCTTTCCAGAACAAATCCATGAGCCGCTGACTTGGGTTCATAAACGCAATTCAATATATGCGCTAATTTTCTCTGAATGTTTTTTAGTCTGTCATCAGGTGCATTTATACACCTTTCGCCCCCATTTTTCTTTTGAATTTTAAATTCATAATACATATTATCCGTTTTTATTCCATATAAAAAGTAGCGTAAACTTTTATCTTTTATTCCAAGTAGCTCTGCAACATCCTGCCGTGTTACTAATTTCATAAATTTCTCTTTTATCTGCTGAGTATCTTCCTTCATTGCTTACCCCAATAAAAAAATAGGAGAATTCTACCTTATCCATAGTATCCATGCATTCCTGGAATAAAAGGTATGTTAAGAAAGATATGTCCCTAACATTGTCATTTATCGTTGCGTAACACTAACGAAAATAAATTCTCCTATAATTTTCTTTAAT
>ERZ773192.1706-NODE-1706-length-20861-cov-9.268672_pt1 | contig 20861 bp, 19 predicted proteins | sample MGYA00581010_ERZ773192 | MGnify/ENA primary metagenome ERZ773192 (study PRJEB29015, sample SAMEA2737741) | human gut metagenome | biome: human gut; feature: human-associated habitat; material: faeces | place: China | collected 2012 ...
TGCTCTGGTTGTAACACATGAATTCATACAATAATAGGCCCAAATGGGCACTTTCACCATTCGAGCCTATATATTATATGTCTTTTGGATAAGAGCTTAAAAAGTAGCTGTCTAGACGGTATGTTTTTATCGTAGAATTGATTTTGTGGAAGACAATTTATTTATCCATAGTGTCATTGTATCATTTTTACTTTCAACACCAAAATCATCAGTCATTCAATTCACATATTCAATTCACATAATCCATTCTATAGCCCAATAAATTATACTTTCTTTTTTGCTCATGGTCATGAGACTTTTTTCGTTCAAATTGTACGATTATATGTTTTCCTTTTTTCGGATTGTATGGAACCTTCGCGAGGCCTTTCTTCCTCTCTTCGAACTTCCAGTTACACCAACCCCCATACTATTTTAGATAAGTTGGTATATTGTCTGGTTTTACGATTCTGTTTTCCTCCTTCTGTTGTACTCATCAGTGAAAGGACATTTGCTGCCGGTTTAAGAACCGATTTTTCAAATTCCCTGCCTTCACTACTAAATGGAGGCGAGATCGGCATTTGGCCGAAACAATTTGAAATATTTTGCCCTTCACTATCCCACTGGAGATATGAAGTCTATTTTGACAAAAGGAAACAAAAATCCTCCAAATCGTAATGTCCGGAGGATATGAATGTTGCTATATTGTAATTTTCACCTAGTAGATATTTTCACGTATTCGTGATAAAATAGAAGGCAGTTATTGACGATAGTTTATGGAGGGAAAACATGGCTATTACATATAAGAAGCTATTTCATTTATTGATTGATAGAGAAATGACACCGGCAGAGCTTCAGAAAGAGGCTGGCTACAGTGCCAATATATCCACAAGGCTCCGCCGTGACCACTATGTATCACTGGAGTCTATGGAAAAGATATGTCGTGTGCTAAATTGCAAGGTAGATGATATTATTGAATTTATACCAGACAAGGAGGATGAGAACGATGGCTAATTTATCGCAGGAGAAACGTCAGCGCATGTTGGCATTTCTCGAAACCATCCGTAAAGAACATAAAGACGATGATGAGGTGCTCATTGCCCTCGGAGAAATCGAAAGCGAATTAAACGCAAAGAAATACGGCCTCGTGTGGGAACGCCACGAAGAAGCCGTTGATGTACAGATGAGGGATAACATTCCCGTATTTACTGAATGCGCGGACAAAGAAATCACCACTACCACAGGCGGAGTCAATTTTCTTCTTGAAGGCGATAACCTTCATAGTCTCCGATTGTTGGAAAAGACCCATACTGGCAAGATTGACGTTATCTACATTGATCCCCCTTACAATACCGAAAATAAAGATTTTATCTACGATGACGCTTTTGTAGATAAGAACGATGGATTTCGCCACAGTAAATGGCTGTCTTTTATGAATGAAAGACTTCAAATAGCTAAAAGGCTACTATCTAGCTCTGGAGTGCTTATTATCAGCATAGGTTACCATGAAGTTCACAATTTAATGGTTATGTGCCAAGAGATGTTTGAAAACAAACAGGTAACATGTGTTACAGTGCAAACCTCAGGCGGCAAACCAAATGGTGGTTTTACATTCTTACAGGAATATCTAGTATTCATTACGCCTACAGATTTCAATCCGAAAACAATGAGTTTTACTGGAGGTATTGAGCGTAGTCCATTTGAAGGGTTAACTTTAAGTACATTTGATAAAACAACACGTCCTAATCAAACATATCCTATTTTTATAGATAGAGAAACCATGCACATTATTGGTGTTGGCAAATCCCTTACTGAACGTATTGCAGAAGGTTTGTATACAGGGAAGCCTACCGACTTTGTTTTTGATTATGATGAAGCACCTGATGGATCAGCTGCATTATGGCCAGTCAGTAGCAAGGGTGCCGACTGTGTTTGGAGACTGATATCACCTCGTTTACTAAGCGACTGGGCAAAAGGCTATATAAAGATTTCCAAGAACAAATCAAGAAATAACCCTAACGAATATAGCGTGCAGTATTTACCAGAAGGAGTTATCAAAAAAATAGAATCAGGAGAACTTCCTGTAATTGGCACTGAAGAAAATATGCCAACACTTAAATTTGGCAAAAACCAAACGGTAGGTAGTGAAATACCCACTATATGGACAGAAAAAGAATTTTTCACAACAAAGGGATCTTCTCATGTGCGTAACATATTTGAAGACAAACGTTTCCCTTATCCCAAGCCGTTAGAATTTATTACTGAAATTCTTCGTGCAACTACCAATGCAAACAGCACAATTTTGGACTTTTTTGCTGGGTCTGGAACTACTGGAGAATCTGTACTCGAATTGAACTTATCAGATGGCGGCAACAGAACATTTATCCTTTGTACTAATAATCAAAACGATATTTGTTCGCATATAACATACCCTCGGCTTAAAACTATAATCTCCGGAATTAGAGAAAATGGAAGCACTTACTCAAATGGCATCCCTGCCAATCTGAAATATTATCGCACCGATTTCGTCTCTAAGGACTCGGATTCTCTTACTGATGAGCTGCTTGACCATATTAAAGAGATGATTCAGCTGGAGCATGGTATCAATCTAGATGGTAGCCAGTATCTCTTGGTTCTCACCGATGAGGAGGCCGATGCACTGGAACAGCACTGGGATGAATATAAGGATGTGAAAGCTCTGTATGTTTCCAGAAATGTGTTATTCACCACAGAGCAAAATATGCTATTCGGCGATGTTGACATCCATATTATCCCGGATGACTACTTCAAATTTGAGTTACAGGAGGTGGGCGAATCATGGTAACTTCCGGATTATCCATAAAGCTATTTGATTTTCAGGAAAAGGCCGTTATCAAGCTGATTGACCTTACTTCCAAGAAAGACAGTAAACAAACAATTATTATGAAAGCGCCGACCGGTTCCGGTAAAACCATCATCCTCATCGATTATGTGGATACCTACCTTACCAACGTGAGTGCTAATACTGCTTTTATCTGGCTCTGCCCCGGCAAGGGTAATCTTGAGGAACAGAGCCGTGAGAAAATGATGACGTTCGCTCCGGGCAGAACAACACAAAATCTGTTCGATGCACTGCTGGATGGATTTGCACCCGGCAGCACAACATTCATCAACTGGGAACTTGTAACAAAACGTGGTAACACAGCCATTCGTGATAGTGAGCGTAAGAATCTCTTTGATCGTATTGCTGATGCACATCGTGCCGGTGTGGAATTTATCGTCATTATTGATGAGGAGCACTCCAACAACACTGCCAAGGCAAAGACTATCATCGATGCTTTTGCGTCCAAGAACATTGTTCGTGTCAGTGCTACTGCTATTGAAAATAAGAGATACGAGTTCTTTGAAATCGATGAAGTAGATGTTATCGGTGCAGGCCTTATTACCAAGGCTCTTTACGTCAATGAAGGCGTGGCTGACAACACAGAAATTACCGATGATTACGATTATCTGCTCGACCTTGCAGATGCAAAAAGGAAAGCTATCGCTGGCAGATATAAAGAAATCGGTAAAAATATCCGTCCTCTCGTGCTTATACAGTTCCCGAACGGACAGCCAGAGACCATTGCTGCCGTAGAGCAGAAACTGGAGTCTATGGGCTACACCTACGATAATGGCATGGTCAGCAAGTGGATGAGTGAAGATAAAAAGGACTTGCCGGACAATCTGACCGAGAATGATGCTATCCCTGTGTTTCTTCTTATGAAACAGGCCATCAGCACCGGCTGGGACTGCCCTCGTGCCAAGATTCTCGTCAAACTGCGAGAAGGCATGAGCGAGAGCTTTGAGATTCAGACCATCGGCCGAATTCGTCGTATGCCAGAGGCAAAGCACTACGAAGATGACCTCTTGGACTTCTGCTATGTCTATACCTTTGATGAGAAATACAAAGCAGGACTTCTCTCCAATATGGATAAGGCCTACGAGACTCGCAGATTGTTCCTCAAGGAAAAGTGCAAGACCTTCACCTTAGAAAAGGAAATCCGTGACCTGGATGTCGGCAGTCTGGGCGAGCGTAATGTTATGAATAAAATCTACGATGCTCTGGTGAGAAAATATAATCTGTCCACAAGCACCACAGATAATAAGCTCCGCTTTATGGCAGCAGGCTATCAGTTCGGTGATGAAATTATCGGTCATGCTTTGTATGGTGAATATGTCCGCACCGATATGGTCGCTGAGAGCACTACCTACTACACCACTCGCAAGCGCGTGAATACCCACAAGCATGGTATTGAGCTGCTCCACTCCGTAGATGCCATTAAGAGCACCATCGGCATGCAGTCTGCCAAGGTAAAAACAATACTGGAGCGTCTGTTCCGTAGGGGTGGTTCTTCCTATAAAAAGCTGTTGTTACTGGACACCTCAGAATTTTACGCATTTATCATCAATAACGAGCACAGGCTCAAGGAAGAATTCCGTGAAGTGACTGCAGATATGAATACGCAGATGACACTTCCTCTCAATCCGAAGAAGTCAATCTTCCATATTCCGGAGCAAGACTTCTATAAGTACGACCCGGGTGTAAAGAATGAGGTGGAATACCTGACCAATGCATACCATGATTATACTTCCGGATATGCCACAAGCCTTGTTCGTAGTACATCAGAAATGCTATTTGAGCAATTCTGCGAAAGCCGTGATGATATTGAATGGGTCTATAAGAACGGAGACACCGGTCAGCAATACTTCTCCATCGTATATAGGGATGGGCTTCAGAATCAGTGGCTCTTCTATGCTGACTATATCATTATGAAGAAAGACGGCACTGTCTGGGTTATTGAGACCAAGGGTGGCGAGACCAAGGGCAAGGACAAGAATATCGACATTCAGATTGAGAACAAATTCAATGCTTTCAAGAACTATGCTGCGGAGCATTCCCTCCACTGGGGATTTGTCCGAGACAAAGATAATCAACTTTATATCAACAATACAGAATTCGCACATGATATGTCAGATGACCATTGGGTGCCACTATCACAGGAATTCTAATTTTCAGGGCAGTAGATTCAGTTTCTACTGTCCTATCTTTTTGGCATATCACAATCAATTTACCTCTCAGGTAAACCAATACTATTGACATTTATAGCAAATAAGGATATAATATATTTACCTCAAAGGTAAACTCGCGAAAGAGGTGATGGATTGGAAATAACATATAAGACTCGCAAGATTGAAAAGGTGTGTACAATCGCAAGCGAGGCAGAAAAGAAATATGGTTCAGAAATGGCCGAAAAAATCCATCAGCGTATAGATGAAATAGATGCATCCGATACTGTTGAAGAGATGGTTCAATTCCATATTGGAAGATGTCATCCATTAAAAGGAAATCGCAAAGGTCAATACGCAATGGATTTAGTTCATCCCTATCGACTGGTTTTTGAAAAAATAGGGAATGAAATTCAAATTGCAAACGTAATGGAAATTGTAGATTATCATTAAAGTTCCGTTTCATTTAAGGAGGTATTACGATGGTGAAAAGTCGCAGTTTTATTGCAACACCACCGGGAGCAACTATTAAAGAGCAGTTGCTTGATAGAGGACTTAGCCAGAAAGAATTTGCAGTACGCATGGGTATGTCCGAAAAACATATTAGTAAATTAATCAATGGCGAAGTTCAGTTGACTCCGGATGTTGCTGTTCGTTTAGAAATGGTATTAGGTGTTCCTGCTAAGTTTTGGAATAAACTAGAGTCCACTTATCGTGAAAAACTTGTAAAAGCCAACGCTGAGAATGACATGGATGCTGATAAGGAACTTGCAAAAAAACTACCTTATCGTGAAATGTCTAAAAATGGTTGGGTTCCTGAGACCAGAGATACAACCGAAAAGGTTATTTATCTTAGAAAATATTTTGAAGTTGTAAACCTTGAGATTATTGAGGATATGCAATTGTCAAAAATAGCATGTCGTAGATTAGCTGAAACAGAAAAAAGTAATCTTGCTCTATTGGCATGGGCACAGAAAGCCAAACTGGAGGCTCGTACTATTAAAACTTCATTAGTTGATTTAAAATCGCTTAAGAAAAGTTTGCCAGAAATAAGAAGCATGACCACAATGAATCCTTCGGATTTCTGCCCTAAGTTGATTGAGCTATTATCCAACTGTGGTATTGCGCTTGTATTTCTCCCTCACATTGGAGGTTCTTTCCTGCATGGTGCAACTTTCTACGACGGAAACAAAATAGTTGTTGGCTTAACAGTTCGCGGCAAAGATGCAGATAAATTCTGGTTTAGTCTATTCCATGAGCTTGGTCATATTTTACTTGGCCACATCAACCAGCCAAATGGAACAACCGAAGAAGATGAAGATGCCGCTGACAGCTTTGCAAAAGAAACACTAATTCCTACAGAAGAATTCAACACATTTACTACTCAGAATGATTTTTCAAAAGCAGCCATTTGTGCCTTTGCTCAAGAAGAACACATTCTTTGTGGAGTTGTTGTGGGACGTCTGCAAAAGGAAGGCTTCATAAACTATAATCGCTGTAATGATTTAAAGACCAAATATGTATTATCAGCGTAAATATCAAAGGAGAATCATTTTTGGAGAATACAACTGAAGATAAGGAATTGCTATTGAATCAATGGTTAACATTTTTCCATGTTTTTGTATTGACTATTCATCATACGGACGGAAAGAAAATGAAGGAAAGTATCTGAACGAAGATACAAACTTCGGTAAATTAAAGAGAATACCATATGATCCTCTCCATCAGTATATTAAGCCCGATAATTTCACTTTTTTTTTTGAAGAAGAGTAATTAAACGGCGTGTTATTACAGTCCAAAGGAGGGAGCCGTTTGAAAAACATGTTTAATATCTACTACATCAACAACGAGAAAGCTTCTGAAATTTCAATGTTGTTTGATAATCAGATAGTAGAGAAGATCACTCGCATCAAAAATACAGAATTAGCATTAGCAGGCGATGTAGATGCCACCACAGGTGCCGCTTCAAAAATCCCTGTCATTGGACAGTATTTACCCAGCGTAGATTTAAATGGCAATCTGTCTCATAATAGATCTAACCGAGTGGAAGATACCGTAAAAGTAGTAAGTTCTAAATCGACGATCCTTAAGCCTATTTATGAAAAAGCTAAAGAGGTGCGTCGCTTAGATGACAGCAAGGTTGGAAACTTAGTAAAAATCAAAGATGTTTACCTTACTGTTGTAAACTCAGATGATGTCATGGCCACTAAAGCACTGATGAGTGGTTTAGTAAGTCAAGTTCCGGTTGAAGGCATTGGAAATATGAACTTTACTTCTCTTATGGAGGTAATGTTCAAAGGTTCAGCCTATGTTCTTTGCGGTGAGTTGCCACATAGATTCGGAACTAACGAACATATGATGCTAAAAATTCCCATGAGTGCTGAAAACGAGATGGAAAGCCAATACAGCATTTCAGATATTGAAATCGGCAAGGTTACCGTACTTGGCATTTATCGAGGAGAATTCGAACGCTGTGATGTTGAACGAAAGATCAACCGAATGATGGCGCTAAACGATAGCAGCAAAAAGAATCCGGAGCAGTCTATCGACATTCAAGATAGCGGCACGGATATTGAGGATGGTGTTCGAGAAGAGGATAAAAAGGCTATTCCAAACACTTCCTTTACGCAGGGTAAGGTTCATTACATTGATGTTATTGCAATTATTCAAGACCTCAATGTGTAGGTGATATTATGGACAGAGTAAGTATTTATGAATATGATCGAAAGAACCGAGAGCGTGTTGTTAAAACAATCGAGGAAGCTGGCGGCCAAATATTAAGCTGGTCATTTTTTGCAAAGGATCAGTCAAAGTTCGAACTCCCTGCTGGCACTCTCTCCGTATTTATTGACTTATCCTCTTTGTTTTACAATGAGGATCGTGCAGATGCGCTTATCGCTCCAGCAGAACTCATGATAAATGTTATTCAAAAAGAGCAATCTGTTGCGCTGTACATTATCATCGAACGTCAATATAGTAAACAAGTTCGGGATTTGCTGTATTACAAAATTGATAAAATCCTTGATCTTGAGAGTTTTCTTGAAATCGAAAAAGACCCTATCAAAAATATTGTTGATATTGATCAGCCTGGTTTTGATGATATTTTAGATTACTTAAACAATAACCTTTTTGGCAATGAGCTTTTCAAGAAACGTTTGAAAGAAGAGTTAACAAAATATAGGATTTTTAATCGCATTGGACAGCAACCGATTTTCTCTGTTTTGATATGTGGTGCGTCCGGGATCGGTAAAACAGAAGTTGCAAGATTGCTTCATCAAAGGCTGGCAGCAGATGAACCGATGATTAAAATCAATTTTGGGAATTACAGTGCTCAAGACGCTCTAAACAGTTTGATTGGTAGTCCACGAGGGTATATAGGAAGTAATAAAGGTGAATTGCCGGACAAGCTCATGCGTAGCCGAAGCAAGGTAATTCTGATAGATGAATTTGAAAAAGCGAGCAAGCCAGTTTATAACTTCTTCTTGCAACTACTTGAAGAAGGTAAATTTACAGATTCCTTAGGGCGTGAGTATGACTTAGATAAATACATCATTGTCTTTACTTCCAACATGCCTAAAGAAAAAATCGGAGAATTCTTGCCGCCCGAACTACGTTCCAGATTTAATTATAAATGCGCCTTTTGGCCTCTTTCCACAAAAGAAAAAGAACAATACGTGGCATTTAAGAGCGAACGTTATTTAGAGAAAATCAGATATGAATGTCCCGAGATAGATGCTTCACTGAAAGCTTCTGATATAATAAACATCGATGTTTCACGCTATTCCAATATGCGTGATATTAATAGTGAAATAATGCGTCAAATCACAGAATCATTATACGAGCAGATTGTTAAGTGAAAATATCAAATCAGCCGAGCAGCTAACTACTGCTCGACTGATCGCCTTTATTTAGAAATCGTTATTCTTCCATGACTTCCAGCATCATCCTGGCACCCAACCTAAAGCTGTTCTGGAAGATAAGACAATCTGTAATGGTCTGATACTCCCTTGCACAATCGGTGTACTTCTCGAACAATTCTCTCTGCTCATCCGTCATGGTAGCTTTGAGCTTTTCCTCATTCCTGCAGATCAGCTCTTGCAGTTTTTTGTACTCCTTAGAAGATGTGTCGTACTCTGTAGGCTCAATGTTACCATACCAAAATTCCTCTAACAGTTTCATACCGCATCCTCCCCGTAGATCATTTCCCGGAGGATGATTTCCTCTGCCCGGTTGCGAATGCTGTTCATAGCTCCGACCCATGCCATCTGATCGGCTGCTTTCAGCTCCTCTGTTACGCCTTCAGATGCTTTCATCTGGTCGATAATGACTTCAAGGCGGTTCTGTGCTTGCTCGTTCAGAACAACCAGATATATCCAGAGCTGACCACTCAGAATCAGGTCATTGTAGCGGATCGGACGATACTCTTTGAGGTAGTCCCGGTGCATCCGCCCCCATTTACCAATGGGGCGTTGTTCCTCGGAGGACAGGGTAAGAACCGGAATATAATAATCGCCATTGAGTTCATACCAAAGGCCATTGCTCTCATCAAAAACGTGTTTCTTCATCTCAATCATTGTATTGATCTCCTTATTCTGGTTTTAGAATCGCAAGTCTGACTCTCCAGAAATATTGGTAAATCTTTGGTAAATTTGAGATTGAAACACAAAAAACGCTTAAAATCGAGGGTTATGAGACGATTTGAGACGTTTCATCATGCCCGGTAAATCCTGCCGTGGCAGATGAAAAGTATTTTTATCATATTTTCTTTCTCCTCCATCCTATGTACAAATATATAAGTTACATCAATATTTTAATACAATTATATAAAGCACAATACCAAAAGTCTATAACCAACATATTATATATCTATTAAATAAGAAAACCAGCAGCACCTCCCCAGCACTAAAACAAGCTCTTCATAAGCCAACCTTCAATGCCAGCGAAAGCCACTGCTGGTTTTCACCTATTATTTATTATATGTTTCTAAGATCCAAGTATTATAGCTACAGCCAATATCTACACATTAGTAAATCTCTTAGCATGCACATTATGCATTTCTGTCATTATCTTGCCTTATTCTTTATCTCTGTATCAATCTTTTCTACGAACTCATCAAGTCCAAGTGTTGTTGTATCCTGCTGTCCGTGAAGTCTGTATGATACTGTCTTGTTCTCCTGCTCGTTAAATCCAATAACAAGAAGATATGGAACTTTCTGGATCTGTCCTTCACGCATACGATAACCAAGCTTTTCTGCTCTGTCATCAAGTTCTACTCTTACATTTTTAGCTTCAAGAGCATCAACGATTTCATGTGCATAATTCATAATCTCATCATTATCTGTCTTAACTGGCATTACTCTTACCTGAACTGGTGCTAACCATGTTGGAAGGTTACCCTTTGTTTCTTCAAGTATATATGCCATAAATCTGTCAAGAGAACCAAGTATAGCTCTGTGAAGTACAACTGGTGTCTTCTTCTCGCCATCCTTGTCAACATATGAAAGGTTGAACTTAGCTGGAAGACAGAAGTCTAACTGGCATGTAGATAATGTGATTTCATTACCAACAGCCGGCTTAACATTAACATCAAGCTTAGGACCGTAGAATGCAGCTTCACCGATTTCTTCTGTATATTCAATACCAAGACTGTTCATAACATCTCTTAAAGCATTTTCAGCCTTATTCCACATTTCATCATCATCGTGGTACTTAGTCTTATTTTCTGGATCTCTAAGTGAAAGAACACAACGATAATCTGTAATTCCAAAATCCTTGTATGTTGAGAATATAAGGTCAACTACCTTAGATATTTCATCTTTAATCTGCTCTGGTGTTACAAAAAGGTGGGCATCATTCTGGCAGAAATGTCTTCCTCTTTCAATACCCTTTAATGTTCCACTTGACTCATATCTGAAATCATGTGCTATCTCACCAATTCTTATAGGAAGATCCTTATATGAGTGAAGTCTGTTAGCATATATCATCATATGATGAGGGCAGTTCATTGGTCTTAATACAAATGCTTCATCATCAACTTCCATTGCCGGGAACATATTTTCCTTATAATGATCCCAGTGTCCTGATGTCTTATAAAGATTAACTGTACCAACACAAGGTGTCATAACGTGCTGATATCCAAGCTTTCTTTCTTTATCTTTAATATAGTTCTCAAGTTCCTGCCATATTATATAACCCTTTGGTAAGAACATTGGAAGACCACGTCCGATAAGGTCATCAACCATAAAGAGTTCCATATCCTTACCTATCTTTCTGTGATCTCTTTCCTTAGCTTCCTCAAGTTCCTGAAGGTGTGCTTCAAGTTCTTCTGGTGTTGGGAAACATACACCATATATTCTCTGGAGAACCTTATTATTGCTGTCGCCCTTCCAGTAAGCGCCTGAATGTCTGAGCAACTTAAAATTACGGCATAACTTAACATTATCAACGTGTGGTCCACGACAGAGATCTGTAAAATCTCCCTGCTCGTAGCAAGTTATTGTTCCATCTTCAAGGTTAGAGATAAGGTCTAACTTATATTCATCATCCTTGAACATTTCCATAGCTTCTTCTTTAGAGATTTCCTTGCGGATAATCTTCTTTCCTGACTTAGCTACCTTCTTCATTTCCTTTTCAATCTTAGGAATATCTTCATCTCTGATAACATCATCTCCAAGATCCACATCATAATAAAAACCTTCTGCTACAACTGGTCCTACCCAGAATTTAGCCTGTGGATAAAGATGCTTAATTGCCTGTGCCATTAAATGTGCACAAGAATGGTTTAATGTGCTTAACTGTTCATCTTCTTTAAAATTAACCATTATTATTAATCTCCTTTGCGTATTAGTCCGGACTTAGTTACCTGTTAAATGTGCTTTTTACCTGACATATAAAAAGCACCCACAAGGTACACTCTGCCATATACCTAAGGGTGCATTTGCACGGTTCCACCTTATTATTTCACTCTTACAGCCTGTAACGTATGCCACACGGTAACGCTTCAAGATTATATATTATAATCTCTTCTACGCACAGCTCAGGAATGGTCTTCATATAATAGTCACATAAGCTGATTTCACCACCACAGCTCTCTCTGTATGCTCCGCATATACTACTTTTTCCGTCATTGCTTTTATTTATTCAATCTGTCTGTCATTGTACCACGACACTTTATTTAAGGCAATACCTGAATTAAAATACAATTTACAAAATATAATTTATAAAATACAGCTCTTTAAATATAATTTTATAAATGTATCTCTACAATTCAAGCTTTCCCTGATTACATATTTCAATTCTTACCTTACATTCACTCATCTGCTGCCCATTAACATCCATGGTGTATTCGAGTGCTATATTAATCTTATCTTCATCCCTTTCTATATCCAGCATGCTTGTATATATAGACATCGCAAGGCCTCCATAAGGTGTGTTATAACAGCTTACAGTCTTTTTATCCTGTATGAACTCCATAATTGTTGTTATTGCACCTTTTTTACTTATCTCAACTCTGTCCTCTGATATTTTAATAAGCGTGTCAGATTTTGCACTTTCTCCATCATACACTTCTTCATAGCGTATATATTCCTTGCCTGCCCTCCTAGTGTATCTTCCAACGCTTATTATCTCAATATCTTCTGCCTCTTTATAAGCATCGCCCGCCTCTTGTGCCGACAGTCCTCTTATCTTAACATATACCTTATCATTCATATTCTCGTGTGTACTCCCTTTCTTATTCTCTGATTATTGATAAATATAATCACCCTATATCAGTAATTTCCTGATACTTACAATCTTTTTATGCTTATAATTACTGAATGTCAACAATCGCCTTATATCCATAATCTTCTGATACTTACAATTATTTTATGTTTATAATTAATTTTACATTATTTTACAGGTTATTTTACATTTACAGCTTATTTCTTATTTAAAAATTTAAGATACTTGAATCTGTACTGTACCTTTTCTCCAGACACTACCCTGTACTCATCTTCTGTCAGTACATTTTTAAGCTCATCCTTTGACTCATCCGGCACAACACCATATACTGCATCCACAAAACATAATGGTGGATATAATACGCACCACCAGTTCCTGCCTGAAGCCTCTCCTATATCTATTCTAAATGCCTCATATTCCCCTGGCGGAAATGTCATATCCCCGTAGCTTTTCATCGGAAAATAGCAATTTTCAAAATAAACGCTTACATCTTCCTTACTTCCAAGGCTCCTAAGCTTATCAACAGCAACATTCTTTATATTATCACTCTCATCACTTAAAATCTGTCTTGACTCCTCTAATGATACGGATTGTGAAAGCTTCGGACTTATATAATCAAGCACCGCTGCCTTAACAAGCATTTTATTATTCTGTGCCTCCTCAGAGTCGTCATTCGCCCTTATGTGAAATCTTATAATCTGCGAAGCTATATCTTTTTGCATAAATGCTGCATAAGTATCACTATACAATCGTATTCCTACAATTACAAGCATAATAATGCTTAATGCCAGTATAATATAAGTTGATTTTGCACTTTTTTCATTTAATTTTAACATATATACCCCCTTGTTTGCTGGTAGTTTCTGGATGGTTCTGGGAAACGGAAATGGTTATGCACGGAAGGTGTGACGGACGGATAGTGTTAGTGTGACGGACGGACGTTGTTACATACGGACGTTGTGAGGACTTACTATATTACCGCTGGGCACGCCCCCGCTACTTGAAACCGTAGCGGACACGTAAGCGGCTAAGGAACAGCCGCTAAGTGCCGACGGTTTCAACAGTACCCAGCTTGCAATATAGTAAGTTCTCACAACTGGGCAGCGACTGAATTGCCAACTTTCCTCAGTCGTGTGGCGACTGTCCTTCAACCGCCGCCTCTCACCTCCACCTAACGGCTATCTTTCAAGCCACACTTCCGACAACCTGCCACCACCAGAAATAACTTTCCATTAAATTATCCACTCACCTAAAGGCTTTCACCGCTGCGTGCGACACTTAAACGAAAGCGGGTCGCCGTTGCTTTTGCTGCTTTCTAACATCCCCGCCACAACCTTTAAGCTGCACCAGATAATTTATATGGAAATTATCCCCCAAAAATAAAAAGCTATACCCACCCCCTATCATTTTCATAGTATGGTGAATACAGCTTTCAGTTTTCAATAAATCACAATTTTATTTAATTATATGTTAAGAAGTCTTATAATTCCCCTTTCCTGATTAGTAATATGCTGTCTTACTATAACCTTGGCTTTTTCGACATCCTTATCGGCAAGCTGCCTGATTATATCGTTATGCTCACTTATAAGTATAGAATGTGTTCTTGCATCTTTAACATATTCAAGACGATATCTGTACATCTGCTCACTAAGACTGTTGACAAGCTGGATAAGTCTCTGGTTGTCTGTCATTGAATATATAATATTGTGGAATGCCACATCTGCATTAACTATAGCAACTACATCTTTAGATACAATAGCGGCTTCAAATACCCTGTTAGCCGTCTTTAACTCCTCTATATGTTCAGGTGTTACATTCTTGCAGGCAAGTGTTGCAGCAAGTTCTTCTAACGCCGAACGCACCTCAAGGACATCTCTCATATCCTTTACAGTTATATGTGCAACCTCAGCACCTTTTCTTGGAATCATAATAACAAGGCCTTCAAGCTCTAACTTTCTGATTGCTTCTCGTATAGGTGTACGGCTTACTCCAAGCTTGTTAGCAAGCTGTATCTCCATAAGTCTTTCGCCAGGTTCCATCTCTCCTGTAAGAATAGCCTGTCTTAATGTATTGAATACAACATCTCTTAATGGAAGGTATTCGTTCACATCCATTTTTAATTCGCCTTTCATTGTCTAATCCTCCGTGTAGTAATTTAATTAAATGTCTCTGTTATATATACCTGTCTTGCATCTCCCTGACGCTTTAAATATTCTTTACAATTAAGTGCTGTCTGCTCATCAGGAAATATTCCAAATACTGTAGGACCACTTCCACTCATCATAGCATTGTATGCACCCTGACTTATCATATCCTTCTTTATCTTATCTATAACCGGATACAACGGAATAGTCACATCTTCTAACACATTGCCCATACGCTCGGCAATCTTTATTACACTGCCCTCATTAATTGCCTCTATAATTCCATCTATATCAGGATGCTTTGTGATTGCACCTGAATCCAGACTGTCATACACCATCTTAGTCGATACATTAATAGGTGGCTTTGCTACAACCATATGACAAAATGGCATAGGTGCAAGTCTTGTAAGCTTCTCTCCTATCCCTTCTGCAAGTGCAGTTCCTCTCATAATACAGTATGGAACATCAGCTCCAATCTTAACTCCCTGCTCCATAAGCTCCCTGTTAGAAAGTCCAAGATTGAACAGCTTATTGATAGCAAACATAGCAGAAGCTGCATCTGTACTTCCTCCAGCCATACCTGCTGCTATCGGTATGAACTTATTAAGGTCTACCTCTATTCCCCCCGAAAAGCCATACTCATCTTTCATAAGCTTGTATGCTTTATATATGAGATTATTCTCATTAACCGGAAGAAACTTAAGATTAATATCAATCCTTATATCGTCTTCTGGTATCTTATTAATTATAAGACGGTCATATATACCTACTGTCTGCATAACCATTCTTACATCGTGATATCCATTATCTCTCTTTCCTAACACATCAAGTCCAAGATTAATCTTGGCACGTGCCTTTAATCTAATTGAGTCCATATTCATATCTCCAATATTGTATACATACATCTATTATATAAAACAGATTGTACAAAATCAAGTACATACTTTCAATTTCATATGATTATTACTAATCACCAGAAAATATATCCTGCAGAATGAATTATATATAACTATGATGCCATTTTTATTAACAAAAAATTCCCGAAACCAGAACAATCCGGCTGGCTTCGGGAACATTTATAGGGAGCACAATATTTACTTGTAATCTGATTAATTAACTGTCTGTATATTTGAAGAAACTTTTATATCTGAATCAGCCTCATTAAGAGACTTTACCTTTTCGTCTGAATTATTGCCTTCATCCTGTGTCTTTTCTATTTTAATAGTTGATTTCTTCCATATTCCTGTCCAATAGAGTATGTAGAGTATCAATGCTGATGTGGCATTACTTACAACTACCGCATACCACACACTCTCAACGCCCATTCCAAGCACATTAGCACATACCCACAATGTCAGGAACCTGAATATCCATATTCTTGTCGCATCAACTGCCATTGTTATCATGGTATGTCCACAGCCCTGAAATAACCCCTGCGTTACATTATAAAATGCATTCGTCCAGCAGCATATTGCCATAATTGACAGGAACTGTGTCGCAAGAGGCACTACCTGTTCATCTGATGTGAAAAATCTTACCATTGGTTCTGCTATGAATCTTCTTGAAAGTATCATTCCACATATGAATAAGAATACAGCTCCTATTCTCAGTGCAATATGGTATGACTTATCAGTTCTTTTAATATTGCCTGCACCCATATTCTGACCGACTATTGTAGATATTGCAGAGCCTATTCCACTTGCCGGCATTGTAATAATACTGTTAATCTTATTACCGATACCATAAGCTGTTGTAGCTGTCGGACCATAGGCATTAACATTTTTAGTCATAAGAAGAAATCCGAACTGCATTGTACTTCCACCTATTGCAGTTGGCAGACCAATTTTTAATATAGCAAGCACTTTATTTTTATCAAATTTGAAGTTCTTAAAGTTAATTCTGACAAGCTGGTTATTTCCCCTAAGTACAAGAACTCCAATAATCGCACTCGGTATCTTAGCAAGCAGTGTAGCAAGTGCCGCACCACCTATTCCCCAGTTGAATATAACAAGGAATAATGGGTCAAGTATCAGATTGATAGATACCCCAAGTATATTAAGAAGCAGAGGTCTTACTGTGTCGCCCTGTGCCTGCTTGACCGAAGTAAACAGATTAATCATAAAAAGAAATGGAAGGTCTAACACTACAATTCTTATATATGTAAGTCCATATCTATATATTTCACCCTCAGCACCAAGCCATTTTACAAGTCCTGGTGACACAAGCCAGCATATAAATGCACATACAACCGAAAATCCAAGCGATGTTATACATATATGATTAGCCATAGAGTTCGCCTGTTTGTCTTCTTTCGCACCAAGGTACTGCGATATAAGAATAGCACCCGCTGTCGTTATGCCTGCTCCAAAGTTAATAAGAATATTCTGGAATGGTGACACAAGCGTTATAGCTGCCTGATTAGCTGTTCCTATCTTTCCAAGCCAGAACGTATCTGTAAGATTATACATTGACTGTATAAAGCTGTTAATCATAACTGGTATTGCCAATGTAAGAATTGCCCTGATAAGATTCCCGTTAAGAATCATATCTCTCTTGCCAGCACTTATTGGTCGTGCCATATTTAATCCCTTCTTTCCCAATAATCTATTGCATTTTTTCTCTTTTTTATATAATATATTAGCATAAAAAACAGTGATTTCCACTTATAAATACTATTATTTAATTAACTTTACAGAAAATGTATCCTAATTTCTTACATAAGTATTTTTATAAATACTTTTTTTACACTGGAGGCTTAATATGATACAGGATATGCAGAAGAATTTTGAAATCAAAAAAATTAAACGCTCGGCATTTAAAGCTAAAAAGGTTCACTCACACCCTTTTCACGAACTTTTTTATCTTGCCCGCGGTGAATGTACGGCATTTATCAGCCACAATATATACAAATTCCACCACGGAGATATTGTAATCGTCCCTGCCGGAACAATCCACAAGACTGATTATACAGGAAAAGGTATGCACGAGCGAATTGTAATAAGCTTTAAGCCAACCGTCACAGAATGGCTCAACAATGTTGTCGGCACGGATATCGTGTCTGATGTTATGCAGGCAGGTGTTATCTCAATACCAGAAAAACGAAGAGATTATATAGAAAGCCTTCTTGAAAAGCTCCTCTTTGAAAATGAAGGACAGGATCCTTTATCTCCCGGCTTTGTAAGCGTTGCACTCGCCGAGCTTATGCTTTTTATAACCCGTTGTAAGAATTATGAAGAAAATGTAATAAAAGAGATTGACGTTAATAACAGAATTATGCAGGAGGTTGCAACTTACATTTACAACCATTACAGCGAAAGGCTTATACTTGAAGATGTGGCGAAAAAATTCAATCTCAGCCGTTCGTATCTTTCAAAGAAATTCAAGAGCGTTACCGGCTTTGGTTTTAAAGAATATATAATAAATGTCCGCATACAACACGCCTGCGAACTTCTTCTTAACACTAACAAATCAATAACTGATATTGCATTTGAGTGTGGTTTTAATGACAGTAATTATTTCGGCGATGCTTTCAGGCGTACCAAGGGTATTTCACCTAATAAATACAGAAAAAATAAAGAACATATGTAAATAAAGCCTTACAAACAGCCGATTATATATATAAAGCCACGGATGGTTTTATCAGATTGCTTTTATAAGCATTTAACTATTAATTATTACAAATTGTGCGTATGCACAGAAACGGAGGAATAATATGGAATTAAACGGAGTTAATTCTTATTACACAGGCTATGCTTCAACAGCCAGCCAGACTAATAAAGACAACAAGACATCAGGAACAGCTTCTGCTAATAATTATTCAGATACTGCTGCCACTTATGAATCTTCTAAAGGCCAGACTGTTTCATCTGCTACATCAAAGTCAGCCAATCCTTCTTTAGTAGCACAGTTAAAAGCTGACTCCGACAACCGTATGCAGCAGTTACAGTCACTCGTAAGCAAGATGTTTGAAAAGCAGGGAATTACAATCGGAACTGCTGATGATATGTGGAAAGCACTTGCCAGCGGCAACTTCACAGCAGATGCTGATACAATTGCCAAGGCTAAAGAAGATATTTCAGAGGACGGATATTGGGGAGTTAAACAGACATCATCAAGAATCTTTGATTTTGCAATGGCTCTTGCTGGTGATGATGAAGAAAAGATGCAGAAGATGAAAGCCGCTGTAGAAAAAGGCTTTAAGCTTGCAACCAAATCATGGGGCAAAGAACTTCCAGACATAAGCAAGAATACATACAGTGCTGTTATGGACAAGTTCGATGATTATTTTGCTTCCAAGAAGACATCAACTGACACAGAATAAATCATAACCAACACAGAATAATATTATAATAACAAAGGCAGGAAAGTAAGAACCTCTTAAGCAATAACTTAAAGTTTCTCATATTCCTGCCTTTTTATTTTCTTTAATTGATAATCTAATTCTCACTCCACGAATAGTAGAACTGTATAAGTCCTATTCTTGAACTTGTATCGGTCTTTTCATTGATAGCTGAAATGTGCCTGTACAATGCAGACCTTGACATACACAGCGTGCTGGCAAGTTCGGATACATTTCCGTCCGACTCTGTTAATACCTGAAGAACCTCTTTTTCCCGCTCTGTAAGTGAATATGCCTGAACAAATCTTTCTAATTTATAATTTACAGCAGGTTCAGTACTAACCGGCTCTTTAACACTAATTACAAGCTGTGTAGAATAAGCATAAATAGCAACGCTTATTAATGCAAATAAAACAAGTGCGACAACGCTTATTATCATTGTGTTTGCACTTGATAAAAGCAGTACTGATGTAAAGCTTGTTATAACTGCTCCTGCATTATTGACTGCCCTGCCCATTCCAGCCCATAATTCTGGAATATCTGTATTGTATGAGAACTGAATAAACATTGTTGTAAAGTATACAACGAAAAATCCAGCCGACATATAAAATGCAACAAGTCCTATCATAAACGGACCACCAAGTTCTATTACTGCCACACACATAACTGAAAGAAGTGTGACACAGTACATAATAATATTAATAAACGCTCCTTTATTAATTCCAAACACATATCCTGCAACAAGACCGCTTACAGCAAGGATAACTCTTGGTGTTTGTCCAATATCAACACTTCCTTCCGCGTGTACAAGTGTTACGGCATTATCAAGTGTTGAAAATATACAAGTCATAAGTGCAACTATAATAATAAGCGTTATCCCTGCCGTTTTCTCATTCTTATAGACAATATACGAAGCTCTTCCATCAGCTGCTCTGGCACTATTAGCAGCCCTGTCAGTTCCAAAGCCGTAATACACAAGCACTATAAGCCCCACGCACAGCATTATACTTTCAGCTAAGTTATTATTAACGATATTATTAGCAATAAACTGTATAAGCACTCCAAGTGCATATGCAATTCCTATCGCATAGGATACTGGCATAGAATAGTTGCTTATATTAACTGCAAGTGAATAGTGCACGGCACTTCCTACAATTCCCATTATCGCAAAGAATACACAACCGCTTATGAATATTGAGACATAAGAGCTGTGTGTACCCATAACTGCTATACATATTATGCCAGTTATTACTGCACATACTTTAAATATGTGCAGTAACAGCATATTATTATTCTTTCTGTATACACGCTTTAACAACGGATACATAAGAAATCCGGCAACACTTACACCCAGAATATAATTCTGTGCATTTACTACTCCATTTGAATTTATAACATATAACATCATATTATCATACATATATTCTGTACCAAGGAATACATAATTAAATAATGCAATAATGATAATGTTAATCATTGGTACTTTATTCTTCATATTAATCTCCATTTCTAATTCACGCAATCCTTATGAATACATACAAAGTTCCGCAAGGAACTTTTAAGATGAGCACTTTTGTGCTCATTATACCATATGTCCTGCGTTGCTTTTCCACGCATCCGAAGTTTCGAAGAAACTTCTAAGTGACTACGAA
>ERZ773192.1712-NODE-1712-length-20822-cov-29.229691_pt1 | contig 20822 bp, 17 predicted proteins | sample MGYA00581010_ERZ773192 | MGnify/ENA primary metagenome ERZ773192 (study PRJEB29015, sample SAMEA2737741) | human gut metagenome | biome: human gut; feature: human-associated habitat; material: faeces | place: China | collected 2012 ...
CTGCTGCGGATACGGCCGCCATTGCTTTTTTCTTCATAAGTATATTCCTCCCATTTATAAATACATTTTTTGTTTCTTGGATCAAAACTGAAATTCAGCTTTTACGATCTCCCCATAGTTCCTATCCAGATCTTCAAATGCTTCCCCGGCATGATCTACGGAATATGTTCTGGAAATAAGTTTTGTGAGATCCACAAATCCTTCACGGACAAGCTTTAAAACTGACCGGAAATCATCGGAGGTTGCGCCCCTGGATCCGTACATATTTAACTCTTTTCTCTGAACTTCCAGGAAATTGAAATCTGCATTATGTTTTGCGACACCGATCACAACCATCTTACCGTGGCTTGCAACTGCCTTTACGCAGGCCAGAAAGGTGGACGAAGCACCGACTGCCTCTACGGTCGCGTCAAAACCGTCCCCGTTTGTGATCGTCTTAATAAATTCTTCCAGTTTTTCCGGACTGTCATTGACAAATCCACCATCAAGGCCAAAATCCTCAACTGCTTTCTTTACCTTTTCCTCAGCGATGATTTTTGCTATCTCATCTGCCTCCGGATTCATAAGCATGAGGTTGACTCCGAACGGCTTATCGGTCTCCTTCTTTGCAGCGACTATCTGCTCCTTTACCCATGAGGCCGGGGCTCCGCCTGCTCCGATGATGCCAAGTCCGCCTGCATTGGACACAGCGCTGGCAAGCTCATGGGTTGCTACCCATGCCATGCCACCCTGAATGACCGGATATTTGATTCCAAGAAGCTTTGTTATTCTTGTCTCCATGTCTTTTAAGCCTCTACACCTTTGTTCTTAAGATACTCAATGATGTCGTTTACTGTTGCGATTTTCTCTAAATCCTCTGAAGGGATTTCTACTCCGTACTCCTCCTCGAGTGCCATTACAAGCTCGAAAAGATCTAATGAATCTGCCTCAAGATCCTCCTTGAAGTTTGACTCTAATTTGATATCATCCTCGTCGATTCCTAACTGATCTGCTACGATTTCCTTGATTTTCTCCAACATATTTCTGTTCTCCTTTTTCTGTGTTTATTTTCGATTTTGTGTGCTGGTATATTTGCACTAGTTTGCATGTCAAATATTTTCATCATCAAATCATTTGACAGTGAAAGTATATCACATTTAAAATAGTTGTCAAGTCAAAGTATTTTTTATTTTTCAATTTTTATATGGTACGGGAGCAGGCGGGCAGAAAATTACCCATCCAAAACGTTTCCTACCAGCAGCCAAGAGGCTGTAAGAATTGTAAGTCATGTTTTCTATGCCTGACGCAGCCGGCTTTTACGCGCCGTCCTTGGCGCGGTAACGCCTCGCCCGTGCTTCCATGCACGTGCGCTACTGTGTACCTATTACAATTCCAACAGCCTCTAAGCAGCTTCGTACAAACTCATTGGATGGGCAATTTTCTGCCCGCCTGCTCCCTTACACTGTGACAATAATATACAATAAAAAACAGACTGTAATTATGAGTGGTCAGCTCAATTTTACAGTCTGCTCTATATTAATCTCTCAAACACCCAACCGGCACAACCCGAACTCCTGACTCCGTGGTATATGCCATGGTTGCATTTGCGCAAATCACAATCAGTGCCGATGGTTCTTTATATACATCACGTGGATGTTTTTCCTTTTCCAATGCTTTCTCATTATATTTTAAGATAATATCCTTGAATCGCAGCAAGGATTTTTCCGCTTCCGGAATCTTGTTCACTCCGGTTTTTATTTCAATAAGCGCATAACGGCCGTCCTCCAACTGATAGACTGCATCTGCTTCTACGCCCATATCATCTGTATAATGCATCACTCTGGCATTGTGCTTTTCAGCAAATACAAGTAAATCTCTAAGCACCATATTTTCAAATACATGCCCAAATAGATCCAAATCGTTGATAAAATAGTCCGGATTAACACCAAGCGCAGCCAATCCTATAGAGGGATCAACAAATATATGCTTTTTGGCAGCTCTGATAGCTGTTTTCGAACGCAAATGCGGTGTCCAGGCATCTATATCCTTTACAACATATAATAGCTCCAGAGCATCTATATATGAAGAAAGCGTTACATCTGTAACATTCTGTGTGGCTTTTACATCTGAAAATATATTCTTGCGTTTTGCTGTAGTAGCCATATTTCTGGCATACGACCAAAGCAGTGTCCTTGCCCATTCCGGATTTCTGTTTACTCCATCAATCGCTGATATGTCCTTCTGATAAATCTGCCTATAATAATCCTTAGCTATTTCAAGCTTTGCACTGTCCTTTGAAAGTGCCATGCATCTCGGCCATCCACCTCTACAGACCGCAAAAAACAAATCCTCAAGCTTTATATCTGTGGTAAGTCCATCAATATCATATGCTTCATCTTCTAATAATTTAAACAACGATATGCTTCCGTTTGATTCTCCTGTCTCAAACAAAGTCATAGGGTACATCGTAACCTCTGTTATTCGTCCTGTACCTGTATGGGGTGTATTAATCTTCTTACTTGATGAGCCTGTCAGATAAAACTCTCCTACACTCTCCGGATTGTCATCGCACGCTTTTCTTATTGTTCCCCATATCTTTGGGGCATCCTGCCACTCGTCAAACAGTATTGGCTTAGGATTCTTTAAAAAGAGCTTAGGTGCAGTTTCTGCTACTGCAAGATACCCCTCTCTCTTGTCTTCATCCTGAAATTCAATAACAGTTTTACATCGTTCTCTTGCTGTTCTTGTCTTTCCACATCCTTTTGGTCCTGTGATGCTCACTGCATTAAATGCCTCTGTTTTTCTATCTATCACATCATCAACAATTCTGCTTATATATTCCATAAATATCTGCTCCCTTCATGGTTATTATACCATTTAATTCACAGATTATACAAGGTTATTTTATGTTTTTCGAGTGTTTTGTTTTGTATTTTTCTAATGTTTTATTTTATATTTTTCGAGTGTTTTATTTTACTTTTTTCGAATACTAAAAAGAGCAGGACAAGTATTTCTACCTATTCTGCTCATTTTTACATAATTTAATTGTTTAGATATAGATTATCTACCGGCTGTTCGCCATCTGCTTCACATAGTCGAGTGCCTTCTTAACCGATGGGATTGATATCACTATGATTGTGATAATTCCTTCTGCAGCAAGGTATGAACCATTGTAGGTCACTGAATATATGAGCGCATCTATCGTCTTGTTTCCTATCGTGACAGGTGCGTATGCTGCAAAAAACACAACTCCCGACAGCACTGCAAAGAAAAATCTACTGGGCTGCTCCGCCTCCGGTGGTACCACCGGTAGCCCCACCTGTGCTGTCCCCGGTGTTTCCACCTGTATTACCACCGGTGTTATCTCCTGTATTTCCACCTGTTGTACCGCCTGTGTTGCCACCGTTATTTTCTCCGGTATTTCCGCCTGTGTTGCCACCTGTCGTATCGCCGGTAGTACCACTCGTATTTCCGCCATTGCCGCCATTTGTTCCCTGACTGTTATTTTCACCCGGTGTAGTCGTGGTGGTTCCCTGAGTATTATTCGGGTTTGTTGTGGTCTGATCCGGTGTTGTAGTTCCCGCATCAGGTGTGGTCACAGTCTGATCTGTAGGATTTTCCTGCGTCTGATCGTCTGCAGGCGTATCCTGGCTGTCCTGATAATCACCCGATATTTGGGCATATGGCAGGAAATCTATTGGTGTAAGATCAGCATGTATCTGATCCATGTAGTTCTTCCATATTTCTGCAGGGTAAGAGCTTCCTGTCAGTTTTTTTACTGTCTCAGGCATATCACAACCTACCCATACACATGTGGTGTAGTATCTGGTAAAGCCACAGAACCAGCCATCCTTCTTATCGTTTGTAGTTCCGGTTTTGCCGGCACAAGGCATGCCATTGTCCAGATTTGCGCTACGTCCGGTTCCGGATTTCATAACATCTGTCATGACATCTGTCATCATACGCGACGCTGTCTCTGTATATATGACAGTGTCCTTCTGTGATGATGTATATATGATATTGTTGTCAGAATCCACAATCGACTTTATACAGGTCGGATTCCTGTACATTCCATCGTTCTCAAGTGTTGAATATGCAGATGCCATCTCCAGTGTGGATACACCTGTTGTAAAACCTCCAAGTGCTGTTGCTGTGACATAGTCATCCTTTACAATATTGGTAAAATTCATATCCTTGAGATACTGTAAGCCTACCTTTGGCGTGAGTTCATCATATAGCTGCCATGCTACAGTATTCAGTGACTTTTGAACGGCAAGCCTGATAGTCACATCACCGTAATATACATCACCCGAGTTAGACGGTCCTCCATCAAACTTATGATCATTTACGATGGTATCCGGTGTCTTTCCACGCTCAAATGATGGTGTATACACAATGAGCGGCTTGATTGAACTTCCCGGCTGACGATGACTTTGGAAAGCACGGTTTAGCGTATGACTGACTGCATCCTGACTTCGTCCGCCAACTATTGCAACCACATCGCCTGTGTCGTTGTCTATACAGGTTGCAGCACTCTGCAGCTTAAATGTGCCATCATCTGTCGTATCTGTAAAGTCCAGAAGCGTCAGGTCAATTGAATCCTGAAGCTGCTGCTGCATGGTCAGATCGATTGATGTATAAATCTTGTAACCATCTGAGTAAAGCTTTTTCTGACAATATGAATACATCTCATCATATGAAGCATCATACTCCTTTTCTTCCTCGTCTGAATCAAAGTAATACTTAAACTTGAAGCCCTCATTCTCCATGAGCGCCCTCGTAGCGCAGTAATATGCATAGGTATCCACATAATTGTACTTGACCGTATCATCCTTCTCAGGCATGTTGAGGGTAATCTCCTCGTTTATAGCGGTCTCATATTCCTGTTGTGTGATTTTGCCGTCTTCCTTTAGATTTTTCAATATGAGATTGCGACGTGTCAATGTATGATCCTTGTTGTTTATCGGGTCATAGTACGTTGGGCTATTCGGAATCGCACACAAAAAGGCAGTCTGCGACAAATCAAGATCCGAAAGCTCACAGTTAAAATAGCCATGGCACGCTGCCTGAATACCATAATATCCGTTCATGAAATAGACATTATTCAGGTAGAACTCCATAATATCGTTCTTAGAATATTTCTTTTCAAGCGCCATCGCGATGAACATTTCCTTGACTTTTCGTTGCCAGTTCTTGTTCGTATCCAGATAAATATTTCGGGCGAGCTGCATCGTGATGGTACTGCCACCCTGGGTAATTCTCTTGTTTTTTATAATTGACTTTGCGGCACGCACTATTGCCTTTAGGTCCACACCATTGTGCTTGTAGAACTTCTTGTCCTCGATACTGACCATACAGTTTACGAAGTTCTGCGGTATATCCTCATACTTCACATAGTCAGCCTTTTTGGTAGTGGCCGTCTCGGATATCTCATCACCGTTTGTATCGTAGAGTGTACTCGTGCGCGCCGGTAAAAATGTGTTTTTGTCAGATTTCTGCACGAGCTCTACTGCCTCTGAGTGAAGCTTCGCCACCTTGTCAGCATAGCCGCCAAAGTAGTAAAAGCATAATCCACCGAGAATCAGTACCATCAGGAAAATCTGAAGCTTTATGAAAAACCAGAAAACGCGATGCTGCTTTTTCTTCTTTGTCTTTTTCTGTTTTGCCATCTCTAAATGTTACCTCCAAACTATCGGTATACCATTGTATATCGGCATACTTTATAGATAATTGACAACTATATCCAATATGTACTGTCTATTATACTACAATGCCTCTACATCAGATAATTAATAATTGCTTAATTTTCTATTATACCTTTATAGCACAAAAGGAAGCTAATTGCTCCCTTTATCACGCTATTTTACATCTTTATCACTGTTATAGTCAAGTAAATAGTTTTTCACTATGCTTTTTTCAATGCTTTTCGCTGTCTTTAGCCAAGCTGTTCAGCCAGAAATTCTGCTGCTGCACTCACCAGCTTTTCGGCAATCTCAAGCTTATCGCCTTTTTCATCGTAAACACAAAATATAACGGCTCCCGCACTATCACCATCATGCACTATTGCTGCAATTGCCTGCGCTTCACAGTCAGCTTTATCGTCCTTTACCACAGGTATCAGGGTATCGTCTTTTTTACTGTACAATGCACTTTTTCTCTTATCCATAATATTCTCGAGTTCTTTTGACAAAGCCTTGCCTATATAATTTTTGTGGTTTTTGCCGGCTGCCGCTATAATCTCATCCCGGTCTGCCACACATACCATGGCTCCTGTTACCTTTGACAGGCTCTGTGCATATGCCTGTGATATATTCTTCAGGCTTCCCACCTGCGAATACTTCTTTAGCACTATCGTCTCGTCCGCATCCATATATATTTCCAGTGGGCTTCCCTCTTTTATATGCAGCATCCTGCGAAGCTCCTTTGGTATGACTATTCTGCCGAGGGAATCTACTCTTCTGGTCAATCCTGTGATTTTCACTTTATTGTCCTCCGGTTACTTTTTTGCATTTGCATTCATGCTTTGGAGGTAGTATATGGGAATTTGAATAAAATATACATTCGGTATGCACTGATACAGTGCTCTTTCATAATAGCTTTTATAATGTCACGGTATGTTTTGAATTTGATAACGTATCTATATCCATCAGCTCACGCTCATCTGCGATATCCACATATACACAGTCATACTTCTTTGCCACACTTCTGCCACCCTTATCACCCTCCAGTGATAAAAGCTGCGGGATAAGCGATGAATGAAATACACACGGATTACCTACGGCATCTCCACAGCGAAGCGAAAATACTAATCGCTTATTTCCTTTATTTTCAAGTACTTTGTCCATTAATTTAATCACGCTTTGACTTTTTAAATATGGCTGGTCAGCTACTGCAAACATGTAGTAGTCCTGCATACCGGTCTTTTTCTGCTCCTGCACCGCCATAATTCCTGCTTTTATGGTGTAGGATATGCCTTTTTTGCTGTCCGGACTCAAGACTGCATGGCAATCCGGGATACATGCGCAGTAGTCCAGTATTTCCCGATAACGTGTAACAACGGTTATATCTATGACCGGGTTATTCGATTCTGCATTTTTTGTCTTTTTTCCAGGCTTTTTTGATAAACCGGTGTCTGTGCCAATATAAGTATCAATAACAGTATCAGCATCCATTTCATCACTGTCTAAAGGCTTATTAGTTCCGGTATTTTTTAATTTATTATATCTATCCTTAATTTCTATCAAGTGGTCAAGCAGATGCCTGTACATAGGTTTTCCATCCAGCTCATAAAACAGCTTGTTACTTCCAAAACGGCGGCTGTTTCCAGCCGCCATGTATATGATATGAATCATTTCACTCTTAGGTCCTTTTCGTGCCAGTCAGGGTCTGCCATTCCCATAAGTATTTTCTCTGGGGTAAACGGAACTGTCCTGTGCCATACGCCTGTTGCGCGATAAATGGCATGTGCCAGCGCAGGAGCCGGTGTATTGATAACTATCTCGCCGATTGACTTGACTCCAAATGGGCCTGAAGGCTCATAGCTTGTCTCAAATTCGACGTTGATATGTCCCACATCCTGTCGTGTCGGTATCTTGTACTGCATGAAATCATTTTCTGCGATTTTACCACCGGCATTGTAGGTGACATTCTCATAAAGTGCCATGCCGATTCCCTGACCTATGCCACCCTCTGTCTGTACACGCGCAAGGTTTGGATTAACCGGGATTCCACAGTCCACGACAGCCTGATAATCAAGTATTTTAACTGCTCCTGTCTCCTTATCAAGCTCTATCTCGACCATGCCTACCATGTATGGTGGCGGTGAAACAGGTGATGAATATGTGGCGGTGACATCTACAGGTATCGTGTTGTTGACCTGTGCTTTTGTTGCTATATCGGAAAGACTTACGGAAACTGCCCCATTGTCTGCACCGTCCGGATTTATGATATACACCTCTTTACCGTCGAAATCCACCTCTGATGCAGCACAGCCCAGCAGCTGTGCGCCGATTTTCTTTATATTTTCACGAAGCTCAAGTGCTGCATTCTGTGTGGCCATTCCTGTGATGTAGGTGGTTGATGAGGCATATGAACCCGAGTCATAAGGAGAAGCATCTGTATCCGCTCCAAACACTGTTATATCATCCGGCTCGCAGTCAAGTACCTCAGCCGCCATCTGCGCAAGTATTGTATCACAGCCTGTTCCCATGTCTGCCGCACCTATCATCATATTGTAGGTGCCACAGTCTGAAAGCTTTAAGGTACACGAGCCGACATCTACATTGGATATGCAGGAGCCCTGCATTGCAAGCGCCATGCCTGCCGCACGAACCTTGCCATTTCCCATATCGCGGACAGGATACTTTTCTGCCCAGTGGAAATTGTCCGCGCAGTGCATTATACATCTGTCAAGTGCACATGCATTTGCTGTCTCGCCAAAATATGCCGGCATAAACATGCCCTCGCGTACAATATTTTTCAAACGAAGTTCAACCGGGTCTATATGCAGCTTTTCTGCGAGCTCATTGACGGTTGATTCAAGTGCAAATATGCCCTGTGTGGCTCCATAGCCTCTGTATGCTCCTGCCGCCTGCACGTTTGTATACACAACATCGCACGAAAATCTTGTTGCCTCGCAGCCTCCTGTATAAAGTGGAAGCGATTTATGACCGGAAAGTCCTACTGTTGTAGTGCTATGCTCTCCGTATGCTCCACCATTTGACAGCGTATAAAGATCTATCGCCCTTATATGACCATCTTTCATCGCTCCAAGACGCACGGTAACTTCCATCTCATGACGCGGTGACGCGATAGTCTGACACTCTTTTCTGCTGTAGATTATCTTGCTCGGACGCTTTGTCTTCCAGGTAACAAATGCCGGATACACCTCACAGACCGCTGTCTGCTTGGCACCGAAACCGCCTCCGATACGCGGCTTTTCAGCGCGCACCATAGACTTTGGAATATCGAGTGCATTTGCCAGTATTCGGCGCAGGTGGAAAACTATCTGTGTCGAGCTGATACAGTGAAGTCTGCCGTATCTGTCTATCTCACAATATGCCCTGCAGGTCTCCATATATGCCTGCTGCGCTGCCTTTATGCGATATGTGTGTTCAATTATCTCATCACACTCTGACAGAATTTTCTCCACGTTTCCATGCTCATCCTCCTCGTGGTGAATGAGATTGCGCTTTACATCGCCTGTATCTATGCTGGATGACCAGTCATCCTCAGGATGCACGAGCACCTTGTTATCCAGCGACTTTCTGAAGTCAAGCACCGGCTCAAGCACCGTGTACTTTACTTTTATCATGTTAAGAGCCTTGTCCACCGCCTTTTCAGATTCTCCGACCACTATAGCGACGGCGTCACCTACGCTTCTCACATGGCGGTCAAGGATTAATCTGTCATATGGTGACGGCTCCGGAAATGTCTGGCCTGCGATAGAAAAACGCTTTTTCGGAACATCCTCCCAGGTGTATACTGCGACCATGCCCGGCACCTTAAGAGCGATATCTGTCTTTACATCCTCGACAATTGCATTTGCATACGGGCTTCTAAGAAGCTTTATGACAAGCGCATCACGCGGTGTGATATCATCGGTAAATACCGGCTTTCCGAGTAAAAGCTGGCTCGAGTCCTTTTTAGGTATACATTTTCCAACCGCGTGGTAATCCCTTCTGGCGCGGTTGAAGCCGTTTTCGTTAGTTTGATTTGTGCTCATCCTTCCACTCCTTTCCGATATCCTCTCCGTAGACGCCTGCCTCAAGATTAAGAGGTGCGCCCTCCTTCTTACTGTTTAAGAAATTTCTGATTGAGCGCAGCTGACTCTGATATCCTGTACAACGGCACAGATTTCCTGAAAGATATTCAAGAATTTCCTCATCAGTCGGGTCAGGATTTTCTCTCAGAAGCGCCACAATATTTACAATATAACCCGGATTACAGAAGCCGCACTGATCCGCTCCCTGTGCAGCAAAAAATCCTGTAAACTGCTTAGCTTCCTCCTCAAGTCCCTCAAGGGTGTCCACCGCTCTGCCGTCTGCCCTGCCTATCGGCATGCTGCATGACAGCACGGGCTTTCCATCCAGAAGCACTGTACAAAGACCGCAGTTACCTGACTCACAGCCTCTCTTCACCGAAAAGCAGTTGTGCTTGCGGCAAAAGTCTAAAAGAACCATATCCTGGTCTACCGAGTCGGTTATTAACTTTCCATTTAATTTTATTTTAACATCCATATATATGAATTCCTTCCTACTTAATGCTCGTACTTAATACTCGTTCTTACTGTTTACCTTACATGTGACTGGCGACAATTACATTATATCATCGCATATGTCAAGCGACTGTGTGACAGCGCGGCGTGTAAGCACCCTGCAGATTATCTCTCTGTACTCAGCCCCTGCCCTTATATTGCTTCCAAAACGGATATGCTCTGCAACATATTCGGCAAATTTATCTATTTTGGCATTGGTTTCGGAGTTATCTGTCAAGGCTGCATTACCATCTGTCTTTGCATCTGCTATGCCATCGAGTATGCCCTCCTCATCCCACACAGGCTCTGCCATATATGGTGATGCTCCGATGACTGCCACATACCTGCCGCTTCTATTTGCCACTGCACATGTGAGCACCGGAAAGTCTGTTGACTGGTTTCTCTGGCTTAAGTATATTACACCCTTTGCATTTTTCGGCACTATTACTGATACGAGCACATCGCGCGTGGTTCTTGGAAGTGCCGCAAACTCGTCCAAATCCATAATTCCTGCCTTGTGAAGCTGTACCTTTGCTCCAAGCGCCCTGAAAATCGTCATGACATCTGAAAATCCGAATCTGCCCCAGATGCTTCCTCCGACAGTCGCCACATTTCTAAACTGAACTCCGACGATATGTCTGACCGATTCTGCGATTGCACCGTGTGTATATGCATTCAGGGCTTCATGTGTCTCTATCTGCCTGAGGGTTGCATACGCACCGATTCTAAACTCGTTCTCATCCTCATCAATTTGGTCAAGTCCGAGATCGCACAGATCAATTGCCGTGCCAAGCGTCTTATTTTTCATTTTGAGCCAGAGCATGCCGCCCAGCACAAAATTTGGTTTTTTCTGATAAAGCTCATAGGCTTCATCAAGGCTTTGCGCCCTCACATACTGATTGTAATAAAACATATTTTTCTCCTGTTATATATAGGTAACTATCAGTTACCTCATTTCGATTTCGTACATCGCTTCCCACCTGATGTCCTGCTCCTTCATAAAGGCTATGAGGCACTCCCTGTCAGAAAGCTCTGCACGCCACGCCAGCCCACAGCCTGCCGATATAACAGATGGAAGAGGAATCGTGCGCCCCGGAATACCACATGCCTTGCCCTTGATATCCAGCTTTAACGGTGCTGTGGTAGTCTCGAAGGTGATGATGAGCCGTTTTTTCTTTTCTCTTGCCAAATTTTTATCCATTACCTCACACCTTGTATAACTCTAAGGACTTACAATGAGAGAGGCTTTTGCCATTTTCTCGGCGATATCATACATGTTCGTCACCTCTCCGACTGCAAGCTTGTCTGACAGCTCATAGTAGTTCAGGCATGTTCCACAGGTAAGTATTTTCACGCCACGGCTCTTAAGCTCCTTTAAATCCTCAAGGGACTCTGAGCCCTCACATGTCAGCTTTGCTCCTCCATTGTAGAAAAGCATGGTTTCAGGTGGGTTGTCCTGCTGCGAAAGTGCATAGATGAAGCCCTTTATGAGTACACTTCCAAGCTCCTCGCTGCCCTCTCCCATATATGAAGAGCGGATTACAACAACTCTGTTATCTGCAGCCGGCCTGCATGTATACTGTGAAGCCTCGTCTGTATCTGAAAGTGATCCGGAGTCAAGAGACTCAATTGTCAGCTTTACACTGTAGCTTCCGTCGTCGAGCTTACTGCTGTCGCAGCTATATCCCTTCTGTGCAGCCATCTTTTTTAAATTTTCCACTGCAATTTCATTGTCCACAAGTGTCTCCACCGTATCCGGCTGTGTGAGAGCCTCGATTGCTTTCTTTGTCTTTACTACTGGGATTGGACATGTATCCCCTATTGCATTTACTGTTATCATATTTATAATCCTCCCTATGTTATTTCAACTCGTCAGCCCTCAAAATTCAGGGCATGCAGCCTGTCAGCAAATTTGCATAAGCTATGGTAAATTAAAATCAGTTCACATATATCGGCACATCGCGCCGCTTAACAAATCGTCCCACTTTTGCAGCAGGAAGCCCAGCGGCTTTAAGCTCATGCAAAAAGTTATCTGCCTCAGAGGCTTTTACTGCAAACAGCAGTCCTCCGGAGGTCTGCGGATCGAAAAGTACCTCCTCCATTGAGAAAGGTATATTTTTTGCAAAGCACACCTTATCACCTACATGGTTTCTGTTGCGCTGGGCCGCTGCCGTGAGGAAAAACTCATCTGCGCATCGCAGTGCTCCGGTAATGACCGGTATGGAAATCGAGTCGATAAGTGCTGTTATATCATCATTTAACATCTCACTCAGATGTCCTAAAAAGCTAAATCCCGTGACATCTGTGCATGCATGTATATCGAAAGCATGACTGATTTCGGATGCTGTCTTATTCAGTGTGGTCATGGAGCTTACCGCATCCTCAATTGCACCTAACGGAGCCTCCCCTACGCGGTTTGCATTGCATACAAGCCCCACTCCGAGCTTCTTCGTCAGTATAAGCACATCTGACGGCTGCCCTGTATTGTTGCTGTAGATGTGTTCCGGATGAACTGTTCCCATGACAGAAAGTCCGTATTTTACATCACTGTCTGCTATAGAATGCCCGCCTGCAAGTGTACCTCCTGCCTCTATCACTTTATCGGCGCCTCCCTGCATTATTTTACCGAGTATATTCAAATCCATTTTCTCAGGGAAACAGACGATGTTCAATGCAGTCTTTACTGTGCCGCCCATTGCGTAGATATCACTGAGCGCATTTGCGGCCGCTATCTGTCCAAACATATACGGATCATCAACCATCGGCGGAAAAAAATCAAGCGTCTGGACTATCGCCGTATCCTCTGAAATTCTGTACACTGCCGCATCATCGCAGCTATCATATCCGACGATCAGATTGCTGTCTTTTTCGCCCTTTGGCAGCTTTGATAAAACATGACTTAACAAATCCGGGCCAAGCTTTGCAGTACAGCCCCCGCCTTTGCAAAACACTATTTCCTGTGGCATTTTTGCTCCTTTCAATTGTTTAATACTGTTTATCGCAATGCCGCAATCTGCATAAGCGCTTCAGCGGCCTCATTTATCTCATTAATTGTATTATAATATGAAAATGAAAATCTCACCATACCCTGTTTTTGTGTTCCAAAAAATTTGTGCATCAGTGGTGCGCAGTGTATGCCACTTCTTGTTGCAATGCCATACTCATTCATAAGTATATCCGATACCTCAGCAGAATCCATATCAGCTATATTTACTGAAACAATCGCACAGTGTCTGCCATTATCTGGCAGCATATCGAAATCCCCATATATCCTGATGCCCGGGATTGTCTTAATTTTCTCTAGAAAAGCCTTCATCAGCATATGCTCTTTGGCATATATGTCATCCACACCAATTTCTTCAATCGCCTTTACTCCTGCCAAAAGCCCTGCAATTCCCGGGCCATTTAAGGTACCGGCCTCAAGTCTTGTCGGAAGCTCCGTAGGCTGGCTCTCAAGAAAGCTGAGCACTCCGGTGCCACCGCTTTTAACCGGCTTTATATCTGCTCTTTCTCCCACATAAAGCCCTCCTGTTCCCTGTGGCCCCATCAGCCCCTTGTGCCCTGTGAAGCAGAGCACATCAATATTCATGTCTTTAACATTTATTGGAAGCGCACCGGCTGTCTGCGACGCATCAACTATAAATAAAAGGTCATGCTTTCGTGCGATTTGCCCTATCGACTTAATGTCCACCACATTGCCTGTGAGGTTTGAAGCATGTGTGCAGACGATGGCTTTTGTGTCCGGACGGATTGCAGCCTCTATATCCCGCGAGCAAATTACCCCTTTTTTTATTCCTTCATCACTGCATGGTACAATATCCACACACACGCCCCTCTCCCTTTGCATGTAAAGAGGTCTGAGCACCGAATTATGCTCGAGCTGTGTCGTAATCACATGCTCCCCCGGCTCAAACAGTCCGTGGATTGCAATGTTGAGCGCCTCAGTGGAATTTGCCGTAAAAACGAGTCTATCCGCATCCTCCCCACCGAAAAATTCTGTAAGGCACATTCTGGCCTCATATATTTTCCTTGACGCATCAAGCGATGCATCCGACGTTCCGCGACCTGAATTGCCGCAGTGCTTCATTGCATCAAGCACTGCATCATATACCGCATCCGGCTTTTTAATTGTTGTGGCAGCATTGTCCATGTAAATCATAATATGTCCTCATTTACTTCTCATCCAAGCAGATAAAAATTCTTTATATAAAGCTCATCATTTATATTTTTGCTAAGCATATTTGCTTCTGTATGCTTTGGAAGGTTTGCATAAATTATTGAATCGTTACTTAATTTGCACGATACCTCCCAGTTTTTCAGCTCTTCAACTATTTTATATTCTTTAATCCTGATTATATTTTTATCATTATATATAAGTGTTGATTTTGCTTTGCCTGCAGATATTATTATATCCTGTGGGAAAACACCTATGTGTGATATGTCGTCCATATCCATTGCAGTCTGTTCAAGCTGCTCATCCGTTACCTCAAATACGCTATCCCATTTCGCGGCAAGCACATGATGCCTATCCAGCCATTTCACCTCTGATATATTGTTGCAGCCCACAAGCAGTGCCTGCTCCACAGACATAGGCCGCATGAAGAAATCTTTTTTGTCGCGGACTGTACTCAGCACACCGCTCTCAATACTGCCGATACGCTCGGCCAGACGATACACCTCATCACGATTGTGTGACACAAAGACAACAGGATTGTGATAATCGGTGAGCATCTCCATAAGCTCTGATTCCATACTCCTTTTCACATGCTCATCCAACGCTGAAAAAGGCTCATCGAGCAGTATGCACTCCGGTTTAGCCGCAAGCATGCGAAGCATTGCCACGCGCTGTCTCTGTCCACACGAGAGATGGTCCGGATATGTGTCTGCCATGCCATCAAGTCCATAGCGCCTCAGCCAGACCTTCACCTTTTCCTCATCGCGATGTCCCATTGCTATGCATATATTTTCCATCACGGTCATTGTAGGAAAAAGTGCATAGTCCTGAAACAGATAGCCTACCCTGCGCTTACCGGGGTGCAGATTTATGCGATTATCTGAGTCATACAGCACTCGGCCGTTTAATGATATAAAACCTGAATCAGGAGTCTCTATCCCCGCTATGCACTTGAGTGTCATACTCTTTCCTGAGCCCGACATACCGATTACGGACACAATCTCGTCCGCAAGCTCCATGTCAACCGAAAGCATGAAATTATCCAACTGTTTTTTTATTTTTACTATGAGCGACATTATTTTTTCTCTTTCTCTTTATGCCCTTGTTTTTGCCGCATATCATATTTATCGATACAAGGCATGCAAACGAAATCGCTATGATTACTATACACCAGAATCCCGCTGCGGCATAGTCACCGCTTTGGATGACCATTGCTATCTGCTGTGATATGGTCGAGGTCTTTCCTGCTATATTTCCGGCAAGCATCGATGTGGCACCGTACTCACCGATAGCTCTGGCAAAGGCCAGCGTGACACCCGATATGATGCCGGGCTTTGCCATCGGCAGACGTATCTTCCAGAAAATCTTCCACTCACTTATGCCGAGAGTGCGCGCCGCATATATGACATTTTCATCTATCTGCTCAAATGCCGCTCTCGCATTTCTGTACATGAGAGGGAGGGCAATGATGGTTGCTGCCACCACACAGCCAAGCCACGTGTGTACTACCTGTATACCCATGCTTTTGCCTAAAAAGCCTCCAAAAGGACGTCTTGTACTGAAAATCCTTAAAAGAATGTATCCAGCCACGGTAGGCGGCAATACCATCGGAAGTGTCAGCAGACCATCCCAGAATGCCCTCACTCTGCCCTTTGTGTTTATGACAAGCTCAGCAAAGGCTATTCCGATAAAAAATGAAAAAACCGACGCTGCTATTCCTGTTTTTAATGTTATCCAAAGTGGTGTGAAATCAATTGTTCCCATTATTCATTTACCGAAAAATGATATTTCTCAAATACTGACATTGCCTCGTCTGTCTGAAGATATGCAATAAATTCCTTTGCGGCTTCTAGCTCGTCTGATGTAGTGTTGTCACCCTTTAAGGCTGCTATCGGATATATAACATCACCTGTCAAGCTGTTTGGAAGCTTTTCTATGATATCAAGCTGATTCTCGTATCCGAATGTATCTGAGTAATAAACTGTTCCTATCTCATTTGCGCCCTCAGCTACGGCAGATGCAACTGCACCTACATTGGCACAGCTGTTGATTTCCAGACCGTCAAGTGCCTTTGAGATATCAGAATCTGAAATAGCCTGTGGATTTGAAGCATCACCTTCAACCATTTTTGAATTTACCAGTGCTGCTCTGGTGTACTGTCCTACAGGAACAGTTCCGTCAGCAAGCGCCATATTTTTAGCCTTTGAGATGTCTGCAAAGCCGGTAACTGCCGTGCCACTATTCTTATATGTAACAAGGCACACCTGATTATTTAAAAGGTCAACACGGGTATCGTCCACCACGCTTCCTCCATCATAGCCATTCTTAAGCTCATCCATCTGTGCCACCCCTGCAGAGAAAAAGATGTTGCACTTCGCACCCTCTTTAATCTGTGCCATCAAAGTTCCCGAGCTGTCGTAGTTGTTCCGGAAGTTTACATTTGGATGCGCCTTGGTGTAGGCTGCACAAATTTCATCCATAACACCATTTAAGCTCTTTGCCGCGAAAATTGATAAATCGACATCTGCATCTGCTGTATCCTTTTTTCCACAGCCTGCAAAAAGTCCTGCTATAAGGATAAGTCCAAACGCAAGTCCTGCATATGCTGCAAATTTTCTCTTTAAGCCCTTGCGCTCCTTTACTGATCCGTCAGTACCTGTCGCTATTCTTAAGCTCATACTTTTTAACCTTTCTTTTTATTTAGACAATATGCATGTGATTAATGTGCATATTCAGCTTATCTTGATTTATTAATATATGATAATTTCATCATCCAATCTGCTCCAGCAGCACCGAAATACTGCCTCCGCACACCATGCCCTCTTTCTCGGCATCGTCAGTGTTCATGCTCACATCCATCAAACCGCATTTGAACTCCTGCTTGCGAAACAGTCTCCTGCAATGGCTTATAACCTCTGCCTCCGCACAACCGCCGCCTATAGTTCCGATGATCCGATTGTCTGAGCTCACGAGCATCTGTGTTCCGACTCCGCGCGGTGCACTGCCATTCTTTTTTATGATGGTACACAGTATATACTTCTCATCTGATGCCTGTGTATCTGTTTCCTGCACACCTGCTTCCTGTGTTTCTATCTTCTGTGCTTCTATCTTCTGTGCTTCTGTCTTCTGTGTTTCTGTCTTCCGTACTTCCGATACACGCTGCTTAGCTGCCTCAATAAGTGCATCAAGCACTTCGTTATCCACCTGTGTGCAGCTGGTACGCTCATTTTTGCACTTTACTATCTCACTTATCACCGAAAGCGCAATTTCCTCCGGTGTCTGTCCACCTATTGCAAGGCCTATCGGAGAATGTAATCCGGATATGGTTTCCTGTGAAAATCCCGATTCTTCAAGGTCTTTTTTTACTATGGCAGCTCTTTTCTTTGAGCCCATCATCCCCACATAGGCGTATGGCTTTCTGAATATCTCTTCAAGACACTCCATATCAAAGCGATGGCCTCTTGTCATGCATACATAGTAATCATCTGCCTGTGGCTCTAGCCTGGCGAGAGTTTTTTTATAATCGCCGCAAATTACATGGTCTGCTCCTTGGCGCTTTGCATTATCGGCAAACAGAGGTCTGTCCTCTATCACCCATATGTCAAATGCCAAAAGTGATGCCATGCGTACAAGTGCCGCCGATACATGACCTCCTCCGCAGATTATGAGGCGTGGTCTGCTGCCTATCTGCTGTTTAAACATCACAATGGAATTATCATTGTCATTCATTTCATCTGCCCATGCACTGCCTGATGCCACTCTTATTCTGCCATCTATATAAAGCGCCTTTTCACCGGCATGTGCTCCTTCTATGACTGTCAACAGCTCACAGCGGCTATCCGCCGGTCTGTCCTTTATCGAAGCATATATGTTGGCAGGAATCAGCTTCACCTCGTCACCGGTATGAATCTGACCGCCTCTTATGACTACTGCAAACACGCCCTCCTTTGGCATAATGCACTCGCCCATCCTCTTGTAGATAGCACAATGCGAATGACACTGCTTGCCTATCTGCGTCATCTCCAGAATAGCATCTCCTATGCAAAAGCGTGTTCCAAGCGGTAAATTCTTGAAATCAAATCCTGATATAATTAAATTTTCGCCAAATGCGCCGTTGTCTATCTGCGCTCCTCTTGCCCTGAAGGCATCTATTTTCTCCGCGGAAAGCAGGCTGACCTGCCTGTGCCACTTTCCGGCATGTGCATCTCCCATGATGCCATAGTCTGCAACAAGCTCCGCCTGTGGCACCTCTCTCTTTTCAGTTCCTCTCTCTTTGCTTATATTGATTGCAAGAAGCTTTCCCATTATTTTCTATCAGCCTCCTATCCGGCTCATATTTCTTGCTGCATTTACTTCCGCAGCTTTCAGCTCTGTAGTCTTTATCTCCACAGTCTTTGTCTCTGTAGTTTTTGTATATGTCACTGCATTATCATTAAAATTGTGACACCCCGGCTTTGCCTTTATGGCAGCCTTTAGTGCCTGAACTATTACAAAATCTTTTTCCAAATCATCTGTAAATTCGCATGAATCAGGTACTAAATCCATCGTCACGCTGCTTCCCAGGCATGGCATAAGCCTGCCGTCAGCCGTAACACGTATGCGGTTGCAAGTATCGCAGAACTTCCCATGGATTGCCTGAATCAGCCCTACTCTTATATCAAGTCCATGAAAAATATAATACTCTGCCGGACCGTTATCCGCATTATTATATCCCGAATTAATTTCTTCTCTATTTTCAGTATCTATATGGCAAGGAGTTCCATATACTTCTAAAAGTGCGCCAATAACCTTCTCATACGGCTCGACTCCGTTGGTATGCCCTTCACCTACCGGCATCATCTCTATAAAACGGATATCTGTGCCTTTTTTTGAAGCATACCGTGTGAGAGCCACCACATCTGTCTGCGGTGTGAGCACCACATTGATTTTCACTCTTATTCCACACTCTATGGCGGCATCGATTCCATGCTCCACTTTATGAAGCAGCGGTTTTTTTGTGATATGTTCATATTCTGACGCATCTATCGTGTCCAGGCTCACATTTATACTGTCTATGCCGGCTTCCTTAAGCTGCTTTGCATGCTGCGCAAGCAGTACTGCGTTTGTGGTGAGCGATACACTGCTGACACCCGATATCTTTTTGATTTGTGAAACCATCTCATCAATCTGCGGATGCAGAAGCGGCTCACCGCCTGTCAGACGAAAATGCGTGATGCCAAGCCTTGTGGCTGCGCGGACTATGCAAAGCACCTTTTTTACGCTAAGTATATTTACCGCATGACAGTGCTCATTATTGTCCCAGGGATTGCAGTAATAGCAGTTTAAATTACAGCTATCTATCACCGATATGCGCATATAGTCAATCTCTCTGCCAAATCCATCTAGCATATTAAAAGCCCTTTCCAAAACCACAGTTAGGAAACGTGCAGACATCACAATTCAGGCAGAGTCCACCCTCTCCAAGTCCGGCAAGTTCTTCTGCCAAAATCATATCACGTGCCATAAGCCTAGGCAACACAATATCAAATATCGTGCGCTTGTTGTACATGGCGCATCCGGGCAGTCCGCATATCGGCACAAGCCTGTCTCCTGCATCATAGTACGACAGCAGGAACATGGCGCCCGGCAGCACCGGAGAGCCGTATGACACAATCCGTGCGCCTGTATTTTTGATGGCAAGCGGTGTTTTGTCATCAGGATCCACACTCATTCCACCTGTGCAGAATACAATTTCCGCTCCGGCTTCTATTGCGCGTAAGCATCCGTCTGTAATTTTTTTATCATCATCATCAAACACCTCATGAAACATCATCTGTGCACCAAACTCTGCTATTTTTTTCTCGATGACAGGGGTAAACGCATCCTGTATCCTGCCGTGGAACACTTCATTTCCGGTTGTGATTATCGCTGCTTTTCTGACCACAAACGGCTTTATATCAAGAATCGGTCCGTCATCGCATATGTGCGAAGCCGCCTCTAGCTTATCCTTTTTTATGACAAGCGGTATGATTCTTGTTCCGGCGAGCTTATCCCCCTTTTTCACAGTGGTATTGCCGTGCCTTGTTGCTATCATCATTTCACCAAAGGAGTTGACCTTTTTCAGCTTTTCGCTGTCCACCTTAAGCAGTCCGTCACAGTCAGCAATCACCTCTATCTTGCCTTCCTTTACAGGGGATGGATGCATTTTACTTGTGGTGCCACCAAAAACGCCGGATTCTGCGGCTTCACAATGACGTTCGACGTCGGTCTCATTGTTATTTATGCCACATGCGCTCATACGATAAAGCACCTCTGCTGCCTCATTTTCGTGCATCATGGTCTCATCATTTTCCCATATATATATGGTGTCTTTTCCAACGCTAAGCAGCACCGGTATGTCCTCTTTTGTTATGATATGCCCCTTGCGAAAAACCG
>ERZ773192.1720-NODE-1720-length-20693-cov-4.369270_pt1 | contig 20693 bp, 22 predicted proteins | sample MGYA00581010_ERZ773192 | MGnify/ENA primary metagenome ERZ773192 (study PRJEB29015, sample SAMEA2737741) | human gut metagenome | biome: human gut; feature: human-associated habitat; material: faeces | place: China | collected 2012 ...
ATAAAAATCACCCATCCGGTAAAACAGCAGGATCTCGGGATGCTGGGCTTTCAGCCTGAGATACTGCTGCATCATTGGTGTGTGAGAGTCTAAATTTTCTATTGTACTCATCGGTTTGTGATGTCCATTTTCTTGATTTTTAATGAGTTAGTGATTTTTGTGGTTATCATTAGGTTTCACTGTGTCTCATCTAATATCATGAAATCCTACATTTAAATGTAGGTTAAAGTGTAGCTTGCCAACCTATAGCTTGGTAAAATATGGGCACATACAGCGCAACCTACATTTATATTCATGACTGCATAAGGTGCATGATAACGGAGTCTTTATGGTAGGAAAACAAGAGGGAAAGCCACTTTCGTTTAAAGCGGTAGAAATGATGAAGCCTGGCGACAAAGATAAGGCTGATGTAGGCGAAAATCGTGGCTTACGTGTCTCTTGCGGTGCAACTGGGGTTAAGTCTTTTTTCTACCGTTACACAAGTCCTCTGACTGGCAAGCTTGCTCAGGTTAAAATTGGTAATTTCCCGCAGACTTCTCTCGCCGCTGCACGTCTTAAACTTCACGAATTAAAGCTTCTTCGACAGGAAGGTCGGTGTCCTGCGTCAGAGCTTAAGCAAGATAAGCTCCAGCGTGCGATTGAAGCTGAACAGACTAAGATCCCTGAATTGACCGTACAGGGATTAGTTGAACTGTATCTTACTGAACGTATTGAGGATCGTAAAACGAAGGATGGGAAGGTCATTCTAGGTGCCAGAAAGCCGAAAGGGCAGGCTGAGGTTCGTCGTACTCTCTATGGTGACGCCGTTAAAACCTTAGGAACACGAAATGCTGCTGAGATTACGCGCCAGGATATCATTAATTTAATCAATGGCATTGTAGCCCGAGGCGCAACCGTACAAGCTGGTAATGTTCTGAGGGAACTTTCACTCGCTTATGAGTTTGCAATTGGCCTTGGACGTTTTGATGATAGTTTTGCGAATCCGGCGCTGTTAGCAAAATCCAGCTTACGACAGACCAGAATCAAGCTCACAAATGGACGTGGAACACGAGTACTGAGTGAGGATGAACTTGCAAAATTCCTTAAATGGCTTCCGGGCTCTGCTTATACGCCAACGATCAAAAACGTGTTACGTCTGACTCTCTGGACCGGTTGCCGTACCGGTGAAGTCTGCAATATGGCATGGAAGGATGTTGATCTTGAAAAAGGCACGATTCATCTGCGGGAAACTAAGACCGGGGTAGAGCGCTACGTTCAGTTATCCGATCAGGCTATCGACTTTCTCAAAGTACTACGGCTTACTTCCGACAGATATCTGTTTCCTTCGCAGGCTACTAAGAAGCCAATCCAGCAGAAGTATCTAACTGAAAACTCATGGCGTTTACGTGAAAGCGGTCAAATGCTTGATATACCTCATTGGACGCCGCATGATCTGCGTCGTACCGTACGAACGGGCTTATCTCGTTTGCAGTGTCCAAATGAGGTGGCTGAGGCCGTATTGGGGCATACACGTGGCGGTGTTGAAGGGATCTATAACTTGTACAAATATGATGCTGAATGTCAGAAGTGGTTGCAGGTATGGGCGGATTATCTAGAACAAATAGTCTAGACACTCGCCCTATGATCTTAAAGTTACGAAATACGTCACTGCCGACTTGATTGGTAGTCACGTCAGACAGTTGAGTTGAATTGTTCCTAGCTTAGTTAGTATACCCCTCTGGTTTGGTCTTTGCAAAAAACTTGATTTGTTACGAAAAACAAATATTATTAGCCGGTTAGAAACGAAAGTTCATCACAAAATGTGCCGATGGAAACCGAGAAAATGTTGTATTTAGACTGCGTTAAGCACTCAGCAGGATAGAGGTAACATTCACATTTCATCAATTCTAACGAATTGTGATCTGTCGACCATTACACAAATTATCATGCACTTGGTGCTGATTTTATGTGAGGTCTATCTCGCCTAGTTGTAGCGGGTGGTGCTGGCAATGCTCCCATTTGGTGCGTGGTGAATTGTTCCTAGCGGGACGTTGCTGCGGTTATAGGCAATTTAAGAGTACCCCGTAGCTAGTCATGCTCCCCTTCAAAGGAGCTTGTTATGATGTCACTTATCATTGACATACTTAACCTGATCGCTGCAGTGCTACAGCTGATTCAGCAATTCTATTCTTAAGATAGGATTGATAGGTGAAGGGTTCTGCTTACCACAGAACCTGGAGCCTTCCCTCATTACTGCATAAAAAGTCTAGCTTATATTTATCTTAACAGACAGATATATTAAATTTAACCGATGCATCGCTCTGAATGATTCTATTAATTTTATGATATAATCAACCAGATTTAATTTTTTATTTCTCCCTCTTTTTAATCCTGAGTTTTTATAATAAAAATAAATGTTTTGATCTTTTTCATCAAAATCCCAATTGAAATGTGCAATTGAGTTTCTGATTCGATTGTCTAAACTTTTTATTTCATTTTTGAACCAAGTATCATCTACGTATTTTAATTTTGTTGCTAAATCTAATTTGCTATACTCTGAAATGGTATTTATTTTATTGTTGTGAAATTTGTTAAAATCCCCCCTCATATTTATATTATTAACTCCTATGACAAACGTCAATGACCTTGATAGAACTTCGGTTATGTTTTTAAATATATCTGAAATGGAATTAAAATCCTCTATTGATATTTTGAAAGGGTTTTTCTTTTTGTTATTTTCATCATTAATACCACTATTAACTAAAAATAACGCTGGCCTTAATATCTCTTCGTGGTTTAATAGCGATATGTATATTTTATTAATATCTGATATTTGTGTATCGAAGAAGTTATCATTTTTTAGGGTGCTAAATAACTCGGGTAAATTTGATGAAGAGAATATTTGTTTGAGGTGTTGCTCGTCATTTAGATATGTTTCTTCATTTTTTTCAATGTCAAGAAATGGCTCTTGAAGCATATTTAACACATCAATAAAGAAAAAGCCTTTGGTTATATTGTCGTCATTTTCTCTTGTTTTTAATGATGGTAGATCTGGAGCGGAAGTATAAGGATGTAGCTTTTTATAAATATTAAGTGAGTTTTTAATAAGCGGTTTCCAGTTGTTATTTTTATAAAATTTAAATATGTTTTTTATTTCTCTTTTATTTTCACTTAACACGTTTAATAAATGAGTATTCTTGGAATGAAGACCTATGCTTTTATCGCTGCTAATCATTGATGAGATCATAAATGGTGAAAGTGGAACCCATCCGGGTGTGTCAAAAACAGGAAAATCTAAATGCAACCTTAACCCTCTTTTATAATCAAGTGGGTTTTTTTTATCTTTGTCTTGAACAAGTCCATCATAACTTATTTTTCTACTTTGAACGTCAAGTGTAATGAATGATTGTGCTTCGCAATTCTTGCAGGTAACAAAAAACTTCTGAATCGTTCTTTTATTTGAAAGACCAATGCTGCAAATAAACACTTCACCACAATCGTTGCAAGAAAGTCCGCCTAAATTAAAATTCATAAGGATTCGTCACTTTTAGTTATTATGAGTTTATATATATAACATATCAGATTTGAAATGAAAAGTTTTTCTGTTAGCATCGGTAAAAGAAAATTCATCAAGCCTTGTAATGGTAGTGTAATACCTATAGTTTGAGATGGCGGTTCTTTAATAATGGTTTGGTCTTTAATTGGTTTAAATGAAATTTAATGTGTTTTTTTTGCAATATATGGTTCTGATTTGAAATATGTCTTTTTTAAAAGGTTATTATCCTAAGCATCTTCCTGGAGAAGGGGACACCAGTGGAGTAGACGTTAAAATATATCATTTCTGAGTGCATGGAGCCGTTAATTTACTTAGTTTTTCATCATGCTTGTTATGTGCTCATTACCTAGATTTGAAATAATCGTGTCACGTAGGAGAGCACATTTCTATTTAGAACTTAATTGATGCGGATCGGCTTCGCTTATTAAAGTTATTCTGGCTTTTCAGTGCTTCTTACTTGCCAGCATGTCAATCATCACGGGATAAATCCTGTCGCATTTGGTACCGCGATTCTTTACCGCGAAACCCCAGCCCTCATCCATCGCCGCAGCAACTTCTGTCGTTGAGGCTATGGGCCAGTCGCTCACAGTATTGTAGACTTTACTGATAGCCTTGTTCTTCTCAATGCCGGTACGCTGTTGCTGGCACATTCTGACCATTACTTCTGCGGCCTGAGCGGGCTGACTTGCTGGGTAAGTTGCCAGCGCCTGGGCGGATGCTGTTGTGATGAGCAGTGCGGTAATAATACGCTTCTTCATTGTGTTACCCCTCACTTAATCGGAATGCCTTGGACCGGACTGTTGTCCCATGTCATTGGTCGGTCTTCTGGAATTTCCGGAGCACTGTTAGTGGCCGGTTTGTCAAAAATAGGTTTTGCGCTGGCGGGAAGGTCATCCGGTGAAATAACACGGGTTTTCACACCCAGCTTCCCACCAACAACGGCGTTTATCTGGTCGCATAGGGTTTTTATCTGGAGCCGGATACCGCTCTGGTTTATTCCTTTGCTTTTGAATTGCTGCTCAAGAATAAAGCGGTCCTGAAGGGAATGGTAATAGTTAATATTGTCCTTCGTTAATGTCATGATATTGCCCGTATTATCCTGATAGCGATTGCTGCGGATAAGTTTGTCCAGTGCGGTTAAGGACTCATCGCCAGTGTAACCATACTGGTGGCAGGTATTTAGGGTGGCATAAGTCTCATACAGCCCTTGCAAATTTTCTGCGGGGAGTGTTTTTGCCCCGGCACAACCTGATAATGCCATAAGCAACATGGCAGCGGTTTTCTTCATCTTCGGTGGTCTCCTTTCATTGACGTTTCATCATCCGTCATGCGCGTTACAGTTAACGGATGCGGATATTTCTGGTGATTTTTCCATGTGTCAGAGGACTGCGTTTTTCCACAAAGAAATACGCGACATTGAACGCGGATTTGCGATGGTTGCCCCGGCCCAGAGAAGGCCAGCTCCTGAAGGACTCAATTTGTTCTTCGGTATAGGGCGCGTCAGAAAAATCGAACAGTACCAGCAGGGCTTTGCCGTCATACTTCATCAGTTTCTTCACCTCCGTGCTGTTGACGGAGGCTGACAGTGTTGAACGGGCAGCTCCCGGCTTACGGACGGCGAACTCTACAGCCACATCGTCAATGACGAAATCAATGTAGCCATGCCCGGACAAACTGCCCGGTAGTTTTCCCCTAACCTCAGGTGAGAGGCTGTCAGCAAACCAGCCCAGTAGGTAGCAACGCACCAGTGGTAATAGCTCCCGCTCATTGCATTCGTTAAGGCGCAGGGTTTTGACAAACGTTTTCCGGTAAAGGGAACTAAAAAGGTACTCAAAGCATTCCGTTACTTCAGTAATAGTGGTCGCCACTCTATGCTCCCTTCAGCTTTCCTTTTTGACAGACCTGCCTGCGTAGCGCTCAGGCCAGATGGTTTCGGGCGTGGTATCCAGTGCCTCAGCAATAATCTTTTCTGCCCGCGGATAGTGACGCTCAAAAGCGTTACTCAGTGTCCTTGAGGCCAGCCCGTGATGCCGGGAGAGAGCAGACAGGGAAAGTCCCTGCTTGTGCAGGGCGGCGACAATATCTGCCCGATGCCAATTAACAGCACTTCCCTTATTTCGCTTTTTTTGCGAATCTGTTGAGTTACTCAATGTATTCACTCCGGGTTGTTAGTACTGGAGATATTAAAAGCGAACAAAGGGAAGTTATCAAGTTCCTTTTATGGTTATTTGCGCTCATTTAACTAACGCTTTGATAAGAGGTGAAATTTTTATGGGCAGTGAACAGATGACTGACCCCTGCGTTACCGGAATGACGGAGAGTGGGGAGTGGCTTACAGCAGAACAGTTTGCCGGAATGGAAGGGATGCCGGGCACAGCGAAAGGGGCGCGACTACGTCTGGAAAAGCTCACTGCCCTGCATCCGGAAATCCGCCGCAAACGCACCAGTGGGAAGGGGTTTCTGTACCATATCAGCGCGGCAGGGATGGCGCTGAAAAGTGAGCGAGATGCGGCAGATACCTCAGCAGACGAGCAGCTCAACCTCTTGATACAGCTGTTTCGCACAATGAAACCGGCCTCCAGGGATAAACTTTTGCAGCAGGCTCTGACTCAGGTCGCGAAGGACCTGACTGAAGGGGACGTTAACCAGTAACAAGTGATAGATATCCTGGTTGCGCTAGATAAGTGATAATAGGAATTATTTGCGATAACTATTTGATTTTGCTATAATTAATATAGTGGCAGTCATTACGTACTCAGCCACTGTATTAATCCATCCGGGCTTGTTCACAGCCATCACTTTTCCTGGAATAGCAACAATGACACTTCCCCGAGACGTTCATGCGTCCCGTCAGGGCCAGCATGACTATTTGTGTGGCATCTACAGTCTGATTAACACCCTCAGTTACCTTTATGACGGTAGAGTACGGCGGGAAAAATTAATGTACAGTCTGCTAAGCAGCTATAAGCGACGATGGGATTTATTTGATCTCCTGACGCTCGGCCTGGACGAAGAGCAAATGGACCACCTGATTGGTGATGTTCTCCTGAAAGGGTACTACGCCCGGCATTATCCCCTGAATTTTCATACCCCCTTCCGTTACCGCTCCCTGCGCAGCCGACAGATACTCAGCGACATCAGCGACTGGCTGGCGTTGCCGGAGAACCAGGCTCAGCGCGTGGTGATTCTGGGCACATCCTGGCACTGGTCTGTGGTAGTCCGTACCGATGCCACCCGGCTGTTCCTGTTTGACAGCTTGGGAATACGCAGCCAGCGCAGGGATACGTTCTCCGTACAGCCGGAGCTGAAGCGCCACACGCTGCTGCCGGACGCCATCTATTTCGTCGAACGTGAGTTCTGACCCCTGCAGAAGGAGACTGACCATGGCTTTTACCGCCTGCGACCAGAGCGGTCTTTACCGGACCACCGGACCGGTGTCCCGCGAGGATATTATCTGCTTTGCCCATACGCTGCTCTCCCGCCGGTTTCGCAATCGCCGAAAAATTACGTCCTCTGATGATGTTCACCAGTGGCTGGCGCTGAAGCTGGCAGAGGACACCCGGGAGAGCTTCGGAATGATACTGCTCTCGCAGCAGCACCATCTTCTGGGCTACCACACCCTGTTCACCGGGACGCTGAACCAGACCATGGTGTACCCCCGCGAAATTGTCGCTCTGGCACTGACGCATCATGCAGCCGCAGTGATACTGGTCCATAACCACCCAAGCGGTGAGCCTGAGCCGAGCCACGCCGATAAACACATTACCCAAAAAATTACCGATGCGCTTTCACTCCTTGATATCCGCGTCGTGGACCACCTTATTGTGGGTGGTGATGATGCATACTCTTTTGCAGAGCATGGCCTGCTTTGAGTTACCTGGTTTAATACACATTAACCACGGTAATCCACGTTCGCCTTATCCCTTCATTTTTAAACTGTAAATACTGAGGTTTTAACCATGAACATCAATGCCGTTATTCAGCCGGCAGGCTTTGTGCTGCCTGTCAGTCTGCAGCTGTTCGACATGCTGATGGTAGAAGCAGGCGAAAAAACCGCTAGTAAACATCGCATTACCGCCGTTACGCTCAATTTCCGGGACCCGAACTACAGCGCGGAGCGGGGCGGCTATCACCCGGTGGAAATTCGGCTGGTTCACCAGGGGGATGAATGGTGCCTGGACTACGCCACCGATTTTGGCTATGTCGGCAACGCTTACCCCGAGCTTGAGAAAATCATCGATATCAGTTGGTCGCAGGGCTACGTCTGGCACTGCCGTACAGGGGATTTGTCCCCGTCTGAGGCGCGGGCGCTCTACACCCTGTGGGAGCGCAACTTCCTGAGCTATCACGCCAGTGGGGTCTACATCACCCGAGTGCTGTGGGAAAGCTGAACTACTGACCTGAGCTGCCGGGCGCACCGGTAAACATCCGTTCTCCCTTCTGGCGGGCGGGTTTCCATAAGCGCGGCTCGGGTTGCCGTTCATGTTCGCGCCCTCTTTTCAATACCATTCACATTACCCACGAGAATACTGTCATGAAAAAACAACCTGTCTCACTGGCTCGGGAGACATCGTGCTGCCTGTCGCCTGCTGATGTCTGGCGTACCCTGCTGACTCACCTGCTGGCACAGCACTATGGGCTTGCCCTCAACGATACGCCGTTTGGTGAGGAAGGCACCATTCAGGCGCATATTGACGCTGGTGTTACCATGATGGAAGCCCTGAATACCGTCGTTGAGAAGTATGATCTGGTACGTACAGATCGGGACAGTGTGGGCCTTCACCCTGGCTCCTCATTGATTACTGCTATTGATGTTCTCCGGGCGCGAAAAGCCACCGGGCTCCTGAAGCGGGGAGCATATCAGTTCGTGAGCCACATCACGCAGGGGCGCAGGCCCGCCCCGGACAGTGCAGTAACCGCCGGGCCCTCCGCGCCGTTACCATTGCTACCATCGGACACATTCACCCGACAGGACGCGGTGTCCATTATGGCGGTGTATGACTGTGTGGCTATTGAGGATGACCAGCATACCCATTTCCGTCTGGCAATACGCGATGCTGAAGGTCAGCTTATCTGGCGGGCCTGGAACTTTGAGTCCGGAGCCGGGCAGGGGCTTAACCACTATCTGCAACGTTATGGTGTGAAAAAATGACCACACAGGGCTGAATGGCATCCCCAGATGAATTGACTGCTTCCCCGGTCTGCATGGCCGGGATACTCCATTTTTAAGTATTGAGGATGATGTTATGACCTCGAACCGCAAGGGCAGGCGTGCGGAAACTGTGCGCCAACAAAACGTCCCCACCATCAACCCGGCACAGCTTTGGCTGGCAGGTCTGACGCGCGCCGGGCGCAAGGGGATGCAAAGCCAGCTTCGGCGCTGTGCCGGTATCCTGCTTCCGGGCTCGGATACCGACAGCTACCCCTGGCAGATGCTGAACTACACGGGGATGATGCAGATCCGTGCGCACATGCTGGATGCTGGCTATGCTGTCGCGACTGTCAACATGGCACTGTCGGCGCTGAAATCGGTTGCCTTTAGCGCGTTCAGTATGGGTCTGATGGATGCTGACACGCTTGCGCGCATACGCAACGTCAGGCGGGTCAGTGGTGACGGTTGTAGGCTGGGGCGTGCGCTGGCCCGCCATGAAATCCGGTCAATGCTGGCGGCGGCAGCGACGTTCTCCACTGTGCGCTGTCAGCGCGAACGGGCCATTTTGTTGCTTCTGTGTGGTGCCGGGCTGCGAGCGGGTGAGCTGGTTGCCCTGAATGCGGAGGATATTGACGTTGCCGCAGGGATTGTCTGGGTCAGGGAGGGGAAAGGGCGCAAAAGTCGTGAAATTCACCTTGCCGCGAAGGTATGCACGCAGCTGCGCCGTTGGCTGAAGTGCCGTGGAGACCATGAAGGGCCGTTGTTCAGTCGTATCAGCCGGCCAGGGCCACACAGGCTTACCACGACTGGATTGACGGGGCTGTTGGCACAGCTACGCGAAGCCGCTGGCGTGGACTATTTCACCCCGCACGACCTCAGACGAACGTTCATCACACAGTTGCTGGAGCAGGGAACCGACCTCAACGTGGTACGCCAGCTTGCGGGGCATGCCGATATCGCCACAACCACCCGATATGACTACAGGGGCCGGGGTACGCAGGACAGAGCCTCCAGGGCTTTCTGTTGCTGGTAAATCTTCATGGGGTGGGGGATGGCCTTCGTCACCTGCTGATTAAATTCACCAGAGGGTCCCGGAGATATTTTTGATGCCCCAAAGGCACGTCCAGGGCGGGCTCAGTGCTATGGGGAGGCCGGGAAAGTACGACCAACTCACCACCCCTGCTGAATGACACTATCGTACTTCGCGGCGCGGAGAGTATAACTTGGTAGCTGAGTATTTCTCAGAGCGATTAAAGTAGTTGTCTGTATGCATGTAGCGTCGGGAAACCATGAAACTAAACTCTGAATTCATTTAGCTGAATTTGCAGGCAACTACGCCGAAGGACTGTCTGCCCGCTCTGTGCCATCCAGCTTTTCCATTGTTTGGATTACCCAGCGAAAATCATTTATTTTTTCAGTCGTTTCCTTGCTCCATGTTTTGCCCGTTACTGCTGTTTTTTTCTTCTCTATATCCACTGGCGATGGATATTTTTTACAAAATTTGAGCATGATATCCTTCAGTTCACACTTTTCCTTCAACTCATGAAATTTCAGATAGAGTTCTTTCAGCAGTTTCGCTTCTTTCGATACAGGTTCATATAAGTAGTCGATGTAGACCATGTTGATCATGTTATCCAGCGCCTGGCGATATACTTTTCCTCTTCCTTTCTTCAGCATTGAATAATCGTCGTCGTCAAGCCAGTTAGCGATCTCCAGTAAACGCTCCTGGCTGTCTTCATGCAGGTTGATTTCAAACCGCTTTCCATATTTCTCCTCCAGCCCTTTGCGGCTTTTCTGCTTAGGCGTCCTGGGCTCCGCCTTAGCCATATTTTCTTCGTTTTTTCCCATAACTCATACCTCATTTCGGATTGCCACTATCAGAGATCTTTTTGGACCGTCATAAATCAATGACGGTCATTCTACTCCAAAGAATGACCGTCCAAAAGTGGGCCGCGAACACTTTGACCGGCGATCGCCATGAATAATCGGCCGAAATCAACTTTGTAAAGGGAGGGCTGGCCGCCCACTGGGGGTGGATAGATGGAGTTAAAAATATGAATAACTGCAGGCTGCTCGATATCAAGACTGTGCTCGGGATGTACCCAGTATCACGCGCAACGTTATATCGCCAGATCAAGGCGGGGCTCTTTCCGGAGCCTGTACGCATCGGTGCCCGTCGGGTGGCATGGCGTATGGAGGATATCCACGCGCATATCAGTGGGCTGCCCAATGTTGAGCTGGCTGAAGCAGCTCGTCTGTAAGCCTCATATAGCCCCTCGTACAGGGGTTCATTCACCATAGTCAGTAGCACCTCTACGGATAGCTACTGACATGAATTGCCGTGAGGCTAAGGGAACTGGCGATGATTACAGTTAATCGTGAGCGTGTGGACAATCTCTCCGGGTCTGTATACCTGGGGCGAAATACTGACGGCAATAGGTGCTATGGGCGAATTGATAAACTCGCCTGGGTAATGGATTTGTCTGATGATAGCGAGAATGCAGTGCTGAGTGGGCGTCTGGCTGGGCTGAGAGCGGGAGGGAACTATATCGTGCGGTGCCGCCCTGCCGGTAAAGGGGAGTGTTCTGGCCTCTATCGATCCGTGGTGGAGATCCGTCTCAAGAGTAAATCCAGTCATCATCCGCTGATGCTGGTCATTTACTTTGCGCCGACGAATACGGTGCGGGGCTCAGTGCGTATGGAAATGAGTCCTCAGCACTATTCAGCAGAGCAGATCACAGGACTGTTCATCTGGCTTGGGCGTAAGGGACGTCTGGGGAAGTACCTGTACAGGGGCTTGCGCCAGGCATGGGTGACGTCCATTCACTACGCACTGGATGTAAAGGGAATGAAACTTCATGACTACCTGATTGGTCTGGCAAAGGTTCATGATGGTGAGTTTTACGATTTGCATGGTGAACAGGAAGGGTTGCGTCTGGGCTCTGCCACGCTGGTAGCCTCTGTCTACGCCAAGGTCCATTCTCCGTCGTTGAGCGTGGAGGAGCGCTATGCATCTCCAAAGATTACGCTGGAGGAGGCGCAATTCGAGCGTTTTTTACGTCTGGAACTCCGCCTGCAGCCGGGGCGCCAGCAATTGAAGCTAAGTCAGATGACGAGTATGACCTGTCTGGTCAGCAGGCTGATGTTCTGGCGTCGGGAGGTACTCCAGGATCGTCGGCTGGATCCGGATTTTGCGCAGCGGCTGGCGTTGATGTCAGTACCACGTGCACGGGCCACGTTTGAGCCCGCGAGGAGTCTGAATGGCCACAGAGTCAGTGCAACCCCAAAGGCTGCCAGGAAACGCGTGGACAAGGTCATGGCTAATTACCGGGCGGCATTGTTTGATTCTGCGGCTATCTGGGACCAGTTACCGGTCATTCTCGCAAAACTCGGGCTTCTCGCGCAGCCTCAGTACTGGATTTACCGTAATCGCGTGAAGTGGCGAGGGAGCCGCTGAAGATAAGCCAGAAGCATATTAGAGGGGGTGTGATGCCACCCTCGTCTGTGGCGACCAAAAAAATGGCTCCCCCTGATATGTTCTGTGAGGCACGCCTCATCACAGCTGAACAGGGGGTGTGGCTATAGTATGGTGTATACAGTACATACCAGTACCAGTCTGTTCCCCCTCTGGAACCCTCAATGAGATTGCGACAAGTCACAAGGCATTGTTTTGAGGAAAATTCAGATCCTGAGATAGCCCCCCAAAAAATGCAGCCAGCCTGAGTCACATCACTCTGCGCAACCGTAATTCACTGTGCAAATGTACAGCCTGTAAACAGGCAGCATGTTCATAAAACGGAGCACAGTGAAATGAAAGCCTACTGCACACAAAACAATATTCTCGTCACGGAAAGCACGATGAATGCTTTCAGGGAGGCCATTTTTAGCGTTCCATTCGACGACACATGTGACGGGCGATGCAAGCCAACGTGGTATATGTCCATTGCTATTTTTTTGCAGCATCTTATTTGCAGCGCCACTGCGAGCCGTAACACGCGTAAGCGGTCGCAATTTAAGGGGAACCGACTATGGACCTGTTCAGTTCCGTTTCCTTATGCACTGGGAGAAAAAGTGGCTCCGGCAGTATTCAGACGCTCAAGAGAGCTACCGTTTGAAAGAGCGCTGGAAAAGCTGGAGGAAGTAGGGTTTATCAGAATCATTACACACGATGTTATACGTCACAAATGCCGGGAATTTGCGCTTTCTCGGCGGTTTCTCGACGTGCTGTTTCCCGGGGACAGAACTGCTTATCTCAACCTGGAAGATCGGTATGGCTATCTGACCGATGTTTACCGCAGACGTATGGGACCGATGACGCTGGAAGAACGGCTTGCTCAGGCCATGTTACGAAAGTGCAAAGTCAGGCATTTAACGTCAACCCGGAATATACCTGATAAGGCCTTTCGTGAGCGGGTTGCAGCGGTGTATGACCGGCTTGAAGCGTTGCCGGTTAACATCGATGCGCTGAGGATGTACTGTAACGAGCAACCATCCACTGTGAACAGGGTTTATTATCACAATTTTATCAGCCATCTTTGTGAAGCCGGTGTTGAGGCTATCAGCCTGAGTCCGTTAATCGTCTCATATCGGCAGGTATATCGTACGGCTAGGCTGGGCGGGCGTTCGTTTGAGGTGGGGAAGGGGTTTCAGTATCTGCCAAAAGGCATGAAATGGGCATGTCTGGGGCAGGGCTATAACTACGATATAAAAAGCAGCCAGCTTGAGATACTGCGTCATGAGCTGCAGCGTATCGGATTATCCGATAAAAACCTGAAGCGGCTGGAAACGGATTACATTACAAAGAAACTGGGCGTCACCACGGATGAGGTAAAACAATTTAGGTTTGCTGCTGTCTTTAGCGCTGGTTCGGTCAGCCTTTCAGTGAAAAGTGGAGTAAGGAAGAGGCTGAATAAAGTTCTCGGCGATAAGAGGGCAGAAAACGTGCTCAAACGCTGGAAAAAATTGATGCAACCGCTACGGGAAGATCTGAAGAGGCTGATCGAGGATTATCTGGCGACGGGAACCACAAATCGATACGGGCTTTGCGTGAAAAATGCTGTGGGACAAAATTTTAACTGTAGCTGGAAGAATTTCAGCGCCAGACAGGCATGGCAGCCAGCGCAGATGCACCGAAAGCTGCTTGCGCACATGTTACAGGGGCTGGAAAGTCAGGCTGTGTACGATTATGTTGCCAGCAATAAAGGCGTTTGTGCGCTAGAGCATGATGGGTTTGTTACATATGAAGAGATAACTGACTGGTCCCATCCATATCTTTTGATAGAGAAAAAGCATTGAAGCAAGTTATACATTATCTAAATCTGAGGGCTCATAGATTGGGCTGTTGCTCGGTTAAATCATTGTATCTTTTCAGTATGTTATAGTGTATTCTCATTTAAAGTGAGCGTAACTATATCCTGAGTCAATTGAAAATATGAAGCAAGAAACGATCGTTCAAAAAATTTGGAGTCTCTGCAACATACTAAGAGGTGATGGTATCACCTATTATCAGTATGTTTCTGAACTAAGTTATTTGCTTTTTCTGAAGATTGCTCAAGAAAATGGTTCAGAAAAGCTGATACCTCAAGGCTACCGCTGGGCTGATCTTGAATCCCATCCAGAAGCAGGATTATTAGGGTTTTATCAAGAGATGCTCACTCACTTGGGTGCGCATGTTAAAAATGAAATCATAAGAGAGATTTACGCATTCCCTACAACCGTTTTCTCCCATTCTGAAAATTTAAAAGCTGTTGTAGATGGTATTTCGAAAATAGAGTGGCACCAAGTAGGAAAAGATGGGTTTGGCGACCTCTATAGTGGTTTAATTGATAAAAGTGCTCAAGATACGCGTTCGGGAGCCGGGCAGTATTTTACTCCACGCTCTTTAGTTAACACGATAGTGAGATTGATAAAACCGAGTCTTGGCGAATTGATTCAAGATCCTGCGTCAGGAAGTGGTGGCTTCTTAGTTTCTGCTGACAGCTATATTCGAGTCAAATATTCACGAAAAGAGTATCAATTGAACCCTCCTAAATATCAAGGAGTGGAAATAGAGAAAAATACTCGTCGAATTTGCTTAATGAATACCTTTTTACATGATTTAGATGCACACATTATCTATGGTGATGCACTGACTGATGACGTAGCAGGGTTGGATGAAGCCGATGTAATCTTAGCCAATCCCCCTTTTGGCAATAAGGCTGGGGGACAACGTCCTTTACGTAACGATATTCCATTCCCCAATACAAATAAGCAATTAGCTTTTTTGCAGCATATTTATTTGAAGCTTAAAGCTGGCGGTCGAGCTGCTGTAGTGGTACCCGATAATGTACTATTCGAATCTGGGGTTGGTACCGATGTACGTCGTGACTTAATGAATAAGTGCAATCTTCATACTATCTTGCGACTGCCCACTGGTATTTTTTACGCCCAAGGTGTTAAAACCAATGTTCTGTTCTTTACTAAAGGCTCTGACAAAGATAAATATCAACAAGATAGCTGCACTGAGAACGTCTGGGTATACGATCTACGTACCAATATGCCAAGTTTTGGTAAACGTACACCCTTCGGTAATTCAGATATTGGCTTTGCGGCAGAAGATTTCGGTACAGATCAGCACCTCGGCGCGTTCGAAAAAGTGTTCGGAGATAATCCAGACGGCACCAGCAAGCGCACCGAAGGTGAATACAGCTTTGGTGCAACAGATATTGAAATTGATACAGAAGCAGTAGAAGAAAACCTGAATGTTGATGAACAGCTAGCCCATTCTCGCTGGCGCTACTTCAGCCGTGAGTGGATAGCCAATAATAAAGGCGATTCGCTGGATATCTCATGGTTAAAAGACAAAAAGAGTGTCGATGCGGCTGGTTTATCCGAGCCAAACGTTCTCGCTCGCGAGGCAAAAGAAGAATTAGAAGCAGCATTGAGTGAGCTGGATAGTTTATTGATCGCATTGGAAGGGGCCGAATAATGATTGAGACTTCTTTACCATGGCTGAGAGTCCAGCTCGGTGACGTAGTTCCCTATGGTAAAACCGAAAAATGCGAATTATCTGACGTTACAGGTAACACTTGGGTACTTGAGCTCGAAGATATAGAAAAAGATAGCTCGAAGATCATACAACGGCTAGATGCAACTGCACGACCATTTAAAAGCACGAAAAATAAATTCCGTAAAGGAGATGTCCTTTACGGGAAACTGCGACCTTACTTAAATAAAGTTGTCATTGCGGACAGTTCTGGCGTTTGTTCGACTGAAATCATGCCTCTAAATGCTGAGCCATTTATTGACAATAGGTACCTCTTTTACTGGTTGAAAACTGAAGTTTTTATTGATTTTGTAAATTCTGTAAGCTACGGCGTGAATATGCCTCGACTCGGAACTAAAGATGGATTAGCTGCTCCATTTATTGTAGCTCCGCTTGCTGAGCAAAAAGTTATTGCCGATAAACTTGATACCTTGTTGGTGCAGGTGGATGCCATTAAGGCTCGCCTCGAACGCATCCCAGAAATCCTAAAAACCTTCCGCCAATCGATCCTCACCGCCGCAGTTAGTGGGAAGTTGACGGAGGGATGGCGATTAAAGAATAAACTCAGTAATGTAGTTGTAAAACAAAATATCAATCTACCAAAATTAACCCCAAATGAACACTACCTCGAACATGTTGAAGGATGGCAATGGGTAAGACTGGGTTCTGTTGTTAGTCTAATAAACGGCGATAGAGGAAAAAACTACCCTAATAAAAATGAATATGTTAAGGATGGAATACCGTTCATAAATACAGGGCATATTAATTCAGATGGAACACTTTCTGATGAACGCATGAATTTTATTTCCAAGGATAAGTTTGACTCCTTAAGTGGGGGAAAGACGAAATCAACAGATCTAGTTTATTGCCTCCGAGGTGCAACTATGGGAAAAACTGCACGTGTCCACTACAAAATAGGGGCAATAGCATCCTCTCTTGTAATTATCCGACCGAGTGATTACATAGACAGAGATTTCGCATATTATTTTCTTATTAGCCCTCCGGCTAAAGATTTAATTAATGAATTTGATAACGGATCCGCTCAGCCAAATCTATCTGCAAAGAGTTTGTCTACATACCCTTTACAACTCCCTTCGTTTAAAGAACAAATCGAAATCGTCAGTCGCGTCGAAGAAATGTTCAACTTTTCATCTCTTGCCGAAGCAAAAGCTAAAACTGCATTAGAGCGTGTCAATAAAATTACTCAATCAATCCTAGCCAAAGCTTTCCGAGGCGAACTCACTGCAGATTGGCGCGCCGCCAACCCGGATTTAATCAGCGAAGAGAAAAGTGCTGAAGCTTTGCTGGAAAAAATTAAGGCAGAACGTGAAGCCATCGAAAAACAACCTAAGCCAACACGTTCCGTTATAAAAAAAAATACAGGTGGCCGTATGAGTAAACAGATTATCAAAGTGGTTGAAGCGCTAAAACAAGCGGGAAAACCGCTTAGTGGCCAACAATTGTTAGCTGCAGCTGGTTACCCTAGTGATAGCAGTACTGAGCAACTGGAACAGTTCTTTCTGGATATACGTGACGCTCTTACCATAGAAGAGTCCATTGTAAAGCTTGAGCGCGGTGGCGACAGTCAAGATTGGTTCGCCTTGGCTAATAATAAAGCAAAGAACTAAGGACAGCCCATGAAAGTCGACAAACTGCATATTCGCTCACGCTTTAAAAATCTTGAAAACGTGAAAGTGGACTTTGACGAAAACCACCTGATGACCGTTATCGTAGGCCGTAATGGTTCCGGTAAGTCCAATGTTCTAGAAGCCTTGGTTGCTATATTTCGCAATCTTGATTTAGGTGAAGCACCAACATTTTCTTATGAGTTGGACTATCAACTAGGTGAGGAAGCCGGGGTTAAGTGGTATGACGTCAAGGTTGATGCAGATCCAGACCGCGGAACGCTAGCAAAGCAATACCAAGTTTATGTCAAAGATAAACACGATAGCAAAGCGGATTTCAAGCTTACACCCTTCTCCAAAGTGAAACGCGATAAGAAAACCAAACAAGCAGAGTTTCTTCCTAACTTTCTATTCGCCTATTATTCCGGACCATCGGATAGATTAGAAAAATACTTTCGAAAGCATCGTGATGATTATTATCGAAACCTACTCTACAACAAGCTTGACTTGAAAGCAGATATTCGTTCTCTATTTTATGCCAAACCCTATCACAGTCAGTTTGTGCTCTTGGCATTTTTCCTGTCAGATGAAAATAGTCCTCAGCGCAAGTTTATTAAGGAGCATTTGGGTATTGAGGGATTGGACAGTATTCATTTTGTGATGCGCCAACCTGAGTGGGCTAAGCTGAAGGGGGAATTATTCTGGGGAGCACAAGGTGTAGTTCGTCGCTTTTTGGATGAATTGATACAGCACACATTGTCACCGATAAAAGTAACTCGTCAAGAAGATACGTCGTTAACGGGTAGTTATATTCGAAATGAGTTCTTTCATCTATTTTTACCTGACGTAAACGCACTACATGAATTTGCTAGAGATCTCAGTGCTGACGAACTGTTTAAAATGCTTGAAAGCACTCTGCTGTCAGAAATTATCTCTGAGGTTAGCATACGGGTGAAAGTAACCAGCAGCAGGGAGCCTCTCACTTTCCGTGAACTTAGCGAAGGTGAACAACAGCTATTAACCGTATTGGGCTTACTCTGGTTCACCGGTGGTAAAGATTCCTTATTTTTACTCGACGAACCTGATACCCACCTTAATCCGTCATGGGCCGTTAAATACCTTAAATTCCTGCGTGAATTCGTACCCAATCATGAAACCAGCCATTTACTAATGGTCACACACCATCCTTTAGCTATTGCCGAGCTGAAGAAACAACAAGTACAAGTCATGTGGCGTGACGATGAAAATAATGTTCACTCACAAGAGCCTTATATAGATCCTCGTGGCGCTGGCTTTATGGCCACACTTACTGAGATTTTTGGTCTAAATACAACACTGGATCTGGAAACCCAAAAGTTATTGGACGATAGGAACGAACTAGCCCATATCGAAAATCGAACAGAAGATCAGAACAACCAGCTTGACCTTCTTAATGATGAGTTAAACAGACTAGGATTTTCACTTGAAAACAGGGACCCGTTATACAGCGAGTTTCTTTTAGCATGGCAAGACCTAAGATACAGCGATAAACCACCACTAACACCGGATAAAGCGGCTCAGAGACGAGCTGCTATGAAAAATGTAATTGAGGCGCTTAAAGCTAAGAAGGGTTGCTAATGATTTACATCAAACGAGACGCCACGCTAATTCCTGCAAAGGTACTTGCCGTTGCCCAACGCGCGCAAGATGCTCTGGAACAGCTTCCCGCTGAGCAGAGGAAAGGTTTCATCAAGAAAAAGTCTCATATATGGAGAGGCTTTTCTAAATACCTAGCCCAAATGTCTTATGGGAAGTGCTGGTATTCAGAAGCTAAAGATGCAGGTGCAAATTTCGATGTAGATCATTTCCGACCTAAGGCTGAAGCAAAGAGGACAGAAGATTTGGTCGATGCGGATGGTTATGCGTGGCTCGCATTTGATTGGGAAAACTTCAGGCTTTCTGCTCAGAATTGTAACCGTTTAAACACAGATGAATCAGGTAACACGGTAGGAAAAGGCAGTTGGTTCCCGCTGCTAGATGGTAGCCCTAAAGCCTGCTGGGATAATCGCTGTATTAACGATGAAAAAGTCACTTTGCTAGACCCTGTAGTTAAAGCTGACCTCACCTATATAGACTACGACGACAGCGGTAGATTTACTTCAAGTAAGCTCTGCGTTGGTAAGGCAGCATTAAGGGTTAGGCAATCTGGCATTATTTATGGCCTCAATTTGGAGAAAATGCGTGAAGCACGATTTCAGGTTATGAGGGAGGCTAAAGAACTCCTTGAAACTATTCACCAATGTGCCGAAGACTTAGACCCTCTGGGCAATGAAGCCCCCATGAGAACTATTGAACGACAAATAGAACAACTCCAATCCAGAACCCGGGCCGATGCACCATTTAGCCGTGCAGTAAGAACACAACTGATAAAACTCGGTGCAGAGGATTACTTAATTGATCGAAGTTTGGATGCAGCCTAGTTGTTTATCTTTCTGATAATGGGGTTGTCCGTTAGCCAACCTGATATATTGCTTAAAGGGCTTGCCCGATGAGTGAGCCTTTGACGGGGCTTGATATGAATTTGCGTAGAAGTTTTGGTATACTGTTTAAACGATGTCTTTCAGCCCAGATTCAACTTCTTAGGAGTGATTATGAGCACCCACAAAAAAACTCAGGCAAGCTACGCTAAGCCATCTCGTGCTGACATTGTTCGCTCAGTAGCAACATCTACGGCTGTTGAAACAGGGCAGTCCTCCGCGAAGATCGAAGCTTCACTTGAAGCCACGCGCAAAAAATTTGCTCATTTGCGTCTTGCGGTTTAATCCCTTCTTAATGCTTCTCGCACCCAGTGTTTCATCGGCTCATAGTCCATTGATATGCCAGCATGGATGGCCGATATATACTGAGTTTTGTTTTGCTCCCAGCTTTGATAATCCAGCGGTTTGTATCCTCCCTGAACGGCCATCACGTCGGCTAGCAGTCGCGACAGGCGTCCGTTTCCCTCTCTGAATGGATGGATAAGTATTATCTCTACATGGGTTATGGCGATAGCGGTGATGAGTTGTTCTTCGTCCATGCCGCTACACGGTGTGTATTGAGCCAGATACTTAGTGTCGAATTCGTTCAGCAGTTTTGGCACCTGCGCTGAGGGGGCAAACATAAAGCCGCCTTTGCTAATATTCACCGCTCTTTCTTGTCCAGCCCACTCGTAGATGTTACCTAACCAGCGGCGATGCCAGCTTTTTAGCATGGCTACGCTGAGCTGTCCTTCCGGGAACTGCTCTTCAAAAACAGACTGGTAGAGTTGTTCTAACAGGACAAGTGTAAGCGTGCAGTGAGAACCGTATTGACGAAGTGAAGCTGGTCAGGCAGGCAGAG
>ERZ773192.1723-NODE-1723-length-20679-cov-46.248788_pt1 | contig 20679 bp, 17 predicted proteins | sample MGYA00581010_ERZ773192 | MGnify/ENA primary metagenome ERZ773192 (study PRJEB29015, sample SAMEA2737741) | human gut metagenome | biome: human gut; feature: human-associated habitat; material: faeces | place: China | collected 2012 ...
CTGTGCTGGCCATGGTCATGGCTCTGGCACTGTGCACCGTGGCGTTCGCTGCGGAGACCCAGAAGTATGATGCCTACGATGCCGAGACCGGCGTTAAGGCTTATGCTTCTAAGTACCTGAAGTATGTCAAGGGTGATTCCACCGCTACCCCCAAGACCATTTCTTACTATGAACTGTTCGAGGATGCTGACCTGACCAACAGCACCAATGCCAAGTTCGTGCCCGTGAGCAAGGCTACTGATGCTGACTATGTTCTGAAGTATGAGGGCAAGGATACTGTCGCTATGTATCTGGCTACCGTTACCGCGACTACCTATGTCGGCAACGCTACCCCCTACACCGATTTGGGCAAGAAGTGCGGTCAGTACAACTACAAGGCTGCTGGCTATACCGATTCCAACAAGTTCTATACTGCTGTTAACGATGATGGCGACAATGAGCTGTTCGTCAAGGGCGGCAATGTGAACATGCTGGTTGATGGTAAGATCGTTGGTATGACTAAGATCGGTGCTGATGGCGAGACTCTGGCCGATGTCGTTGTCCCCCACATCTGGGTTCTGGACGTTCCCAACATGACTGCTAAGTGCTCCGAGTGCGGCGCTACTGCTAAGCTGTATGAGAAGTATGCCGAGGTTCCCACCGGTGCTGATTCCGTGAAGGTTCAGGGTTACTTCCTGGTTGCTGACAAGACTCCCACCAAGCCCGCTGATGGCGCCAACAAGTCCCCCAAGACCTTTGACGCTGGTATCGCTATGTACGTCGGTATGGCTCTGACCTCCGTCGCCGGCTCCGCCGTCGTCATCGGCAAGAAAAAGGAGTTCTAATTAAACTCAAAAAAGAGAAAGGCCCATTGGGCCTTTCTTTTTTTGAGTTTAATTATCCCACCCCCTGGCGGGGGTGGGGTGAATAAAGATTGCTTGCCCATTGGGCCTTTCTTTTTTTGTCTTTAATTATCCCTCCCGCTGCCGCGGGAGGGATAGTAAAGGTTGTTTTCCCATGGGCCTTTCTTTTTTGCGCTTAATTATCCCTGGCCTGTCGGCGCGGACAAAATAAATATCCCCCGCTGCCGCGGGGGATAAATATATATACCTCCCGCTGCCGCGGGAGGGTTATAAGAGCTTCTTTTTACCCCTCATCCGTCAGCTTCGCTGACACCTTCAGCTGTGCACACCCCAGTGTGCGCACTGGGGTGCCCTCAAGGGGAAGGCTTGAGGGACTGCCCCGCGCCACCTGTCTCCCTGCGGGTCGGTCGGTCCACGGGTCTGACACGCCACCGGCGTGTCATTCAACACCGCGGCCCCCTCGAGGGGAAGGCTAACGAGGGAGCGCCCCCAAGGGGAAGGCTTGGGGACGTTTTTATTGTGCTTTACACAGTGGGGCGAAAAGTGGTATAATACCGACAGAAATCAACACAAACGAGGAGGTCTTGTGATGAGATTGCTGTTCAAGGGCGGTACCGTGGTCACCGGCAAGGGCCCCCGCCGGGCCGATGTTCTGGTGGAGGGCGAGAAGATCCTCGATGTCTGCCGCGACATTCCCGCCATCGGCGCGCAGGTGGTGGACGTGACCGGGATGCTGCTGTTTCCCGGTTTCATCGATGCCCACACCCACTTCGATCTGGACGTGTGCAACACCACCACGGCGGACGACTTCGCCAGCGGCTCCCGGGCGGCGCTGCGGGGCGGCACCACCACCATCATCGACTTTGCCTGCCCCAACAAGGGCGAGACGCTGCACGACGGCCTGCGCCTGTGGCACAAGAAGGCCGACGGTAAGTGTGCCTGCGACTACGGCTTCCACATGACCATCGACGACTGGAACGAGACCATCGAGCGCGAGATCGACGATATGTACGCCGAGGGTATCTCCTCTTTCAAGATGTACATGACCTACCCGGCCATGATGATCGGTGACGAGGCCATGTACAAGGCGCTGAAAAAACTGAAGGAGAAGGGTGGCATCTGCGGCGTCCACTGCGAGAACGCCGGCGTCATCGACGCGCTGATCGCCGAAAAGAAGGCCGCCGGCGAAAACGGTGTCCACTGCCACCCGGAGACCCGGCCCGACATCATGGAGGCCGAGGCCGTGGGCCGTCTGCTCCGCATCGCCGAACAGGTAGACGTCCCCGTGGTCATCGTCCACACCACCAACATCGAGGCGCTGGACGAGATCGCCAACGCCCGCTGGCGGGGCCAGAAGGTCTTTGTGGAGACGTGCCCCCAGTATCTGGTATTGGATGACAGCGTGTATTATAACGAGGACTGGCTGCAGGCAGCCGAATACGTCTGCTCGCCTCCTATTCGGAAACCGGCTGACCGTGAGGCCCTGTGGCGGGCCATCCGCCGGGGTGAGGTGCAGACCGTGTCCACCGACCATTGCAGCTTCACTACCCAGCAGAAGCTGGCGGGCCGCGACGATTTCACCGCTATTCCCGGCGGCATCCCCGGCGTGGAGACCCGCGGCGAGCTGATCTACACCTTCGGCGTGGCCAAGAAGAAGATCGGTCTGGGCGCCATGTGCCGTGTGCTGGCAGAGAACCCCGCCAAGCTGTATGGCCTGTTCCCGCGCAAAGGCGTACTGGCCCCCGGCTCCGACGCCGACATCGTGGTGTACGACCCCAACGCCGACCACGTCATCCGCGCCGAGGATATGGTGGGCGCGGCGGGCTACAACCCCTATGAGGGCGTGGTCACCAAGGGCTCCATCCGCCAGGTGTGGCTCCGCGGCAAGCCCGCGGTGTCCTCCGGCAAGGTGCTGGCCGGGCCGGACGGCAAATACCTGCCCCGGGGCAAGTGCCAGCTGTAAGGAGACGAGGCCATGTTGGACAAGACATTGGGCTATATCCTCTGCTGCCAGTCCCCGGCGCTGTTTCTGGCCGCGCTGGCGCTGCTGGTGGCGTATCTGGCCGGGCGCAAGCACAAGGTCCGGGCGTTCTTCCGCCTGCTGCTGTGCATTCTGTGTGCCGCCGGCGGCGTGGCGCTGTATTTCCTGGGGATCTACAAGGAGTATTTCACCATCCGGGACTTTTTCCTGATCCGCACTGCGGGCTGGATCGGCCTGGCCATCGCGGCGTTCTTCGTGCTGCTGGCTCTGGTGCGGGCGTTCTTCGCTGCCGCTGATGCCCGCCGCGAGCAGAAGGCCGCCATCCGCGAGGAAAACGAGCGCCTGGCCCGTGAGGCCCAGGAGGCCGCTGAAGCCGCGCAGGTAGAACCGGCCCCGCAAGTCCCTGCTGTGCCAGAGGCTTCCCCGCAGGAGCCGCTACCCGAGGCGGTTCCGGAGCCCGCTGCCGTTTCCGCCGTCGAGACTCCGGTGCCAGAAAGTGAGCAGCCGCAGGGCTAAGTTGACAATAATACAAATTATGGTAAACCCATCGGCCGCACAAAAATGCGGCCGATGGGTTTTTGTAGGCAAAGCAAGGCTCCCGGGAAACAGATGATCTGTCTCCCGGGAGCTCCCCTCCTGTCGCGCGAGGACTGTACCTCGCGCCCCCTACGTTGTTTTATGGTAGCACTCTATGATTGTAGTTTCAAGAAAATCGGTGATTTCTTAACGCAGTTTTAACGGAACGCTAACAGGGACGCGAAAAAGCCCTCCCCCTGGGGGAAGGTTTTTGCCCATTTTCATGGGCTTTATCGTCATTCTGCACAACAATCCCCCTTAAATTTCTGCCTATTGCGAATTGAATTGTTCGGTGACCGGTGATAAATTTAGGTTGGTATTTACCGAAAAGTGGTGAAACGGAGGGGTTTTTAAGATGAAACGATGGTTTTCCGGGCTTTTAGCGGCGGTTATGGTACTGCTTTTGCTGCCGGCGTCCGCCAGCGGCACAGAGAGCTTTTACGCCTACTTGTACAGCAACCCACCCGCTGCGGTCGGAGAAACAGCATCAGTGGCGTTGTTTTTGGGCCAAAACTCCACATCGCGGGAGTACAACACCTATTTCTTCCAAATCGACTATGATGCGGAAAAACTCATATTCGCAAGCGCAACCATCGGCAGCAAAGATCCTGATGTCATTGATCACTCTGTTCCTGGTCGTTTGACCATAGGCGGCTACGGAGAACCGCGCTCCGACCGCTTTATCACGCTGAATTTCACCGTAAAGGCCGCCGGTGAAGCCACTGTGAAATTGGTCAAGGCACAGATGGACGTCCGCGCCAACGCGGCAAAGGACGCCCAAACTGCCAGTGTACCGGCCGGCCAAAGCAACACGGTGACGATCCTGTGTGGCGGCTTCCCTGTTGAGCTTCCAAAATGTGCCACCGGCGCCGCTTATGTGACAGCAAACGGCGACTACACCTTCACCGCCGATCCCGGCTATGACTACGACTTTTCGGCCACTGTGGATGGTAAAACGGTAGCCATCATCAACAACGGCGACGGCAGCTACACGATCGAAAATGTCACCGGCGAGCTGGCCATCAGCGCCAACAGCACACCCACTGTCAAAACATACGCGGCGACCGTCAAGGGCGACGGCTCCGGCGACGTCAGCGCCCCCACTTCCGCAACGCATGGGCAGGAGTACACCTTCACGGTCACGCAGGCGGCCAACTACGACTATGCGGTGGCCGTAACGGTAAACGGCCTGCCGGTGACGTGCACTGTCAACAGCAGCGGCAGCAGCGTCTATACCTACACGATCCCGGCAAAGTCCGTCACCGGCCCGGTGGTCATTACGGTGAAGAAGGCCCCGCAAAGCGGCACCACGCAAATCGTGCTTGCGGGCAGCGGCGCCGCCGATGTCTGGGATGGCGTTACGTCCTATACCGTAAAAAGCGGTGAAGCTTTTACATTCGGTATCAATCACCAAGAGGGATTTGACTACACGGTCACCGTCATGGCCGGTGAAAAAAACATCACGCTCCAGCGCAATGCAGAAAGCACCAGCACTTACACCATTCCCGGGGACTGCATCACGGGCGGCATTATTATGGTGACCATCACCAAAACGGCGCAGCTTGCATTGACGGTGGACGCGGCCGAGTATGTGAAGTATACAGACGGCAGCGTTGTGTGGCTCATCACCGCCGCGCCGAAAACAAAGCTCCCTGCGACCAAGTCCCTCTACTACGGTGATACGGCCATGTTCTGGTCAGAGAAATACGAAGCCTACGCCTGGCTGTTGGTCGGCAAGGGTACGGCGGCAGATATCGCCGCCGCGGCGAAGTCTGCGATCTCCGTTAAGGGCAACTCCACTGTGTCGGTATCCTACAGCGGCGACGTCAACGGCACGGGCCATATCGACATCAACGACGCCCAGTATGTCTATGACCTCTATAATGCCAAGCATTCCGCACTTGACATGGAGAAGTTCCTCCGCTGCGATGTCAACGGCAACCGCGAAGTAAGCGTCGATGACGTTCAGGCTGTTGTCAGCCTGCTGCTGCGCTGATAAGTCAAAAGAGAAGCGCCTGAAGGGCGCTTCTCTTTTTCAGGCCGGTCAAAAAGCTTGCGAAAGCCGTTATGCAAGGCTCCACGGTGAAAGCCACGGGGCCTTTTGTCAGGACTCCATGTGTTTGCCCAGAAAGGACGCCACGGTCTGGGCAAGCTTACACTCCGTCTCCCCCGCCGGCTTGCCGTCGGGAGAGAGAAAGAGCACCGCGCCCAGCACGTCGCCGCCGCAGAGAATAGGTGCCGCCACAGCGGCCCGGAACTGCTCGTTCTCATCGCTGATGACCACACCCTCGCCGCAGTAGAGGCCACGCTGGTCCATGACCTGCTCCAGCGCAGGGGAGACAGGCTTGCCCAGCAGTTCCTTCTTCCCCGCCCCGGCGATGGCGATGACCGCATCGCGGTCGGTAACAGCGGCGGAAAAGTCCGTGCTGCGGCTGAGGGTATCGCAGAACTGCGCGGCGAACTCCTCCAGCCCGCCGATAAGGGAATACTTCTTGAAAATAACCTCGCCGTCACGGGTGGTGTATATCTCCAACGGGTCGCCCTCGCGGATACGCATGGTGCGGCGGATCTCCTTAGGGATGACCACGCGGCCCAGGTCGTCGATGCGGCGCACGATGCCTGTTGCTTTCATATATGAAATTCCTCCAGTCAAAGCAGATTTTACATCCGTAGTCTTTGTCCGGTGTCGGAGGAATATACATCCGCCGCATATAATCGCGGTGAGATATACTATGAATTTCGACCTTACTGAAGAAATGAAAAAACAGCTGGACTATATGATCACCCAGCGCCGCTGCTCGCATCGACATCCCTGCGTCTCCTTCCATGATGAGGACACCCGGGACTATCTGGCCGCGGCAATCGCGGCACTTGGCCCGGACGCGCTGCGCCCCTGCGGGAAAAACGGCCTGGTAGCCGACCTGCGCGGTTATATCGGCAGACGGGCCATCGCCTTCCGTGCCTTAACGCCGTCTCCCTGACGCCCAACGCCTTCAACTGCCACTCCACTCAGGAGTACCTGAGCATCCGCGAATGTCGGTACTTCTACGACAAGATGGCAGAGCTGCTGGAAAAAATGAAGGATATGTAATATGCAGAGGACGGCGCCCCACGGGGCGCCGTCCTCTTTTCTTCTTTATCCGCGGCAGGCAGCCAACTGCGCCCGTACACCGGCGATCAGCATCGTGGCATCCAGTCCGATGGCCACGCCGTCGAAGCCCTGGGCCAACCGTGCACCGGCGGCCGCACCGTCCCCGGCAAATATCAGGCAGGGTTTGCCCGCCTGGCGGCAGGCCTGTTGTATCCGCGTCAGGGCCGCCTTGAAGCGCTGCTCCTCAAAGGCCCCAGGCAGCCCCATAGAAATAGACAGATCGAAAGGACCGATAAAGATGCCGTCCACACCCTCCATCGCTGCGATATTCTCAATATCCGCCAGCGCCTCTGTCGTCTCACACTGGGGGATCACCAGCGTCTCACCGTTGAAGTGCGCCATTGTCTCCAGTACGCCGGCCGGCGTATCGGTGCCCCAACCATCCTTCCGGGACGGGCAGAACCCCCTCTGCCCCACTGGGGCGTACTTGGCGTAATCCACCACGCGCTTCACCTCCGCCGCACTGTGCACATCTGGAATAATGATCCCCTGCACGCCAACGTCCAGCAGCTTCAAGATCGCCGGGCGGCTGATCTCCCGCACCCGGGCCAGGGGCGTGATGTTTCGCCTTTCCGCGGCGCACACCAGCCGGGCGGTGGTCTCCGCCTCAATGGGGCTGTGCTCATTGTCCAGAATGACAAAATCCAGCCCCGCACAGCCCAGACATTCCACCACGGCAGCACTGCCGGTACCCACGAATGTGCCCAGCGGCTTCTCGCCTCTGGCCAGCTTTTCCTTCAATATGTTCCGCATCTCTTGTTCTCCTGCGTTGTTTTCTATTTGTCAACTGCGGCAGCTCAATAATCCGCGTTCAGCCAGGGCTTCTGGACACAGTACAGCAGCTGCGCCAACTGCCGCGCCTTTTCGGCGTCATCTGCGGACGCCGCACCCAGCCGCAGCAGCGCCGTCAGACCGCAGGACCCCATCAGCAGCGCCGCCAGATCCCCCTGCCGGCAGATCACCGTCACGTCCGCGGTCCCCTCTGCCACGGCCCAGCGGCCATCGGCAAAGCCGATACGCAGCTCCTCCTCCCGGTCCGCCATCTCCTCCCGATAGCGGAAGGCCGCCGTCAGCGTCCCCGCCGGGAAATTCCGATAGCCGGTCCGCCGCACGAAGTCCGCCCCGTCCGTCAGCTTGAACATGGTCCCCACGGCGGAAACATTGGTCTGCAAAAAGCCGTAGTCGATGTAGTTTCCGGACACGTCCTGCGGATCGTCCAGCAGATGGTGGAAATCCTCCTCCCCTGTCCGCAGTATCACTGTCTGGGCCAGATCCTCCTGCATCCGCAGGCCGCCCAGCAGCGCCCGCAGCACTGTGCCGTTCTCATACACCAGTTCCTCCACGCTGAGCCGGTTTCGGGTATAGTTGCACGCACTGGCGCTTTCAAACCGATAGGCCGCGTAGCCTAACAGGCGTCCGCCGTCGTAATAACCCATACGGCGCACCTGAATATCCCCCCGGGCTCCGCGCAGCTCCTCGTCGAACTTCTCCACCATGCCATGGTTTCGGGCGGCAAAGCGCCGCTGGCAGTCCATCGCCTGGTCAAGCTCCTCCGGCTGCAGCAGGCGCAGATGCGTCCGCACCTCTCCGTCCAGCCGGGGCAGCGCCCCGGTGGGCAGATGGTATTCATATAACTTCCCGCCAAAGCCGTAGCCCATCCGGCGGTAAAAGCCGATATTGAACGGCAGCAGCATGGTCAGCAGCGCGCCGTTTTCCCGGGCATAACGTTCGGCATACCGTATCATATACCGTGCTGCGCCCTTCTTCTTGTGCAGGGGGTGTACCTCCAGCGCCATCACGCCGCAGGCAGGCTGCATGACCCCAAAGAAGTTCATGGAGAACAGGATCAGCTTCATGGTGGCGATCAGTGTATCACCCTCGAACAGGCCCATCGTCCGGGTCTGGGTATCCTCCCGCAGCTCCGTAAGATGCTTGCTCCGGTAGTGTGCCCGGCATTCCTCGTCCAGCGTCTTGTACGCCGGATAGGAATTGAGATAGATGTCCAGATACGCCTCCATATCCGCCTCCGTCACCGGGCGGACATCCCATGCGCGGTCCGCTGTCACATTACCCATAGGTTTCTCCTTTCTCGCCGTTCCGCGGTACGTCTTTCTTCGATTATACCTTCCTCTGGCCCGTTTCGCAACAGGCAGTTGAAGCCCTCCGGCGGCTGTCGGAGGGCTCGTTTTGTTGTCCATATGCGTGCGGTCTTTTGCAGCGGGGCCGGAAGGCGCCCTGCGGTACGCGCCGCGTCCGCATTATGCCAGCTTCTCCAGGGCGTCCAGATCACCGGCTTGCAGCAGCGGGATGGCCCGCCGCACCTGCGCCTCCGGCCAGTCCCACCACCGCAGCTTCTCCATCCGCGCCACAGTCTCCTCGTCATACCGCCTGCGGATGGTCCTGGCCGGCAGACCGCCCACGATGGTGTAGGGCGGCACATCCTTTGTCACCACGGCGCGACTGCCGATGATAGCGCCGTCGCCGATGGTAACGCCCGCCAGGATCACAGCCTCATAGCCGATCCATACATCATTGCCCACCACGATGTCCCCGTGGTTATCCCAGGCGGTGGCAATGTCCTCGCACGCCGTCCCCAGCCCCCATTCCTCGAACATGATGGGAAACGGGTAAGTAGAGAGGCTGCTCAGCGTATGGTTGGCCGCGTTGAAAATAAACTTCGCCCCGCAGGCGATGGAGCAGTACTTTCCGATGACCAGCCGGTCATGGTTGCACTCGGGATAGTGGTACAGCACGTTGTTCCGCTGGAAGTCCCGGGGGTCGTTGACAAAATCGTCATAGATGGTGTACGCCCCCACCTGTATGGCAGGATCTGTGACCACGTTCTGCAGGTACACGGTGCTGTGTCCCTGAGAACGGGGATATATTTTCCATTCGGGTATCATAGACTCTCCTTTATTTTACAAAAGCTTCTCCCAGCGGGGCGTTCCCCATCCGGCGGTATCGAAGCACTCCCGCACAGCGCGGCACATCCACGTCAGCTTCTGCCGTATGGCGTCTGACTGGATCAGCAGCCCCGCCTCGTCCTCATGTACCATGAAATACTCCATGATCCGCGCCCGGTCCTCCTGTGCCGCCAGCTTGGCGTAACTGTCCACAAAGTACACGCCCTCGCCGTTGTCGAACATTGTCCAGCGGGCGTCGTACCGGTCATAGTCACCGCTGTCGTTCCAATAGGTAAAGCCCGCCGGGTTCAGCGCATTCCAGTCATCCCAGTTGAAGGCGGTGTAATCGCGGGACAGTATCTCGTTCTCCGTAGCGTGCCAGATCTCGTGGCAGACAGTGCCCTCCCGCATATAATCCGCCTGCACGTCCAGTGCGATATACTGCCAGTCCGCCGAATCGTAGGTGCAGCCTACCACGCCATAGTCGCTGTCGATGTGAGCCACCAACAGGAAACACAGCCCGCCCTCACCGGCGCGGTTGCGGAACTGCGCCAGAAAGCCCTCCGGATACAGGGCAAAGCTGCGGTCCATCGCCGCCAGCACGGCGCGGACGCCGTTCAGCTCTGCTTCCGTGTCCATGGTGTCCGACAGAGTGATGGGATAGCTGCTCAGTTCTGCCGCCTCCCTGCACTGGGATGACAGCAGTATCCGCACGCCGTATCGCTGCTCCAACACATCCGCCTGCTGCCGCGCCTCCTGTAAGCTCTCTGCCACCGGCAGGCCGTTCAGGGAACCCCAATAGGCCTGCAGCAGTGTCTCATTCACCGTCAGTGGCGACGGGACGGACACCGCTGACGCTACCGGCTCGAAGGTCAGCTGCGCCGGGTCTATAACGTACAGCCGGAAGGCGCCGTTTTCATACATGCCGCCCACCAGCAGGCCTGCCTCCGGCAGAACGCAGCAGTCGTACATCTCTCCGGTGATACCGTTAGCCGTCAGGTCGCAGGCCGTGATGCTCTCCCCCACGTTATACAGCGTCGTGCGGCCCGTTCCCACACCGATCAGCTCCTCCGCATCGCCGACGGCGTACAGCGCGCCTCCCGCGTCCAGAAACAGCGAAGCATCGGCGAACCAGAACGTATCGCCGCTGCCGCACAGGGCGGAATATCCCATTTTATCGTTGTCAAAGGCCAGCAGGCTCATGCCGCCCGCCGGCGCCAACATCACCTGATACCGCTGCTCCTGCAGCAGGCTGATCGCCCCCGTCTCCGGGTCAAAGACCGCCGTACCGCAGACGCTGCCGTAGGGTGACAGGCGGAACAGGGCCGCCATCCGCCCGCTTGCCGCATCATAGGCCGTCAATTCCGCGAACCGCAGCTGTGACAGCGCCGTTACCGGCTGTGCCTCTCCTCCGGCTACGTTCTGACAATGCAGCACCCCGTCCCGCAGGAAGTAATAGCTCTCCCCGTCATATGAGAAAAAGCCATCCACGTTCTCCGCATCAAAGCTGCCTGTCTCCGTCAGCGCATCGTCCAGGAGCTTCCAACGATTCGTCTCCCGGTCGCACAGCGCAAATCCATGCGCCAGGGCCTGCCGCTTCGTATCCCAAACCCCATCCAGCGTGACCTCACGCTTCACGGTGTCCGCTTCCGCATCCACCAGCTGCACAGTGGTCCTGCCGCTCTCATAGTCCGCCCAGCTGATCAGCACCACGCTGCCGCCCGCCGGATACAGCCCGGACAGGGATGCCGGGCGGGTACATTCCAGTGTCTGCACCGGCTCGCGATCCACCTTCTCCCCCAGGCTGCACCCGGGCAGCAGCACTAAAAAACACAGCGCTGCCAGCAGAGCCGCCGTATACGACAGCAGACTCACCAGGTCCAGCAGACACAGCTTCTGTGCCAATGTCTTATTTGTTTTCACTTCAATACCTTCTTTCCACCGGAGGAGTATACCGCCATTGTCCCATGGCAGCCATTGCTTTTCCTTGCATTTCCTGCAACTTTCTTACAATTTTGCAAGACGGCCTCTTAGCGGAATAATTGATGCGCTGCATTCTCCCTCTCTGCAAATTCCGGCAGCTTCTTCGGCGGACCGTAATACGCCGCCAGTGCACGGAACTCCCGTCGAAAGGCTTCCCGAAGCTCCGTCTCTGTCAGCGCCAGATGCCCGGTGTTGGCGAGGATGGCCAGTCCGTAGGAATAATACGTCATATCCCGGTGAAAGGCCTGGGCCGTGACCTCGTCATAGCCGAATTCGTCCATGACGGTCCGGATGATCTCCGGCTCCAGCACGTCCTCCTGATGGCGGCCCGGCTGGTTGTCCTCCAGATATAGCCAGCGGAACAGCTGCTTTTCCTGGGCCGCGAACTGCACAAAGCCCATGCCGTAGCTGCTGTACCGACTATCGCACCCCTCATGCGCCCGCAGAGATTCCCGTACCCGCTGGGTATGCTGCTCGATGGCCCGCTGGGTCAGCGCAGACTTCAACTCCTCCATATTGCAGTACAGACACGCTGAAGCGCCCGTTTTTCGCCAGTGTCCGCAGGCATAAACACGCATGATCTGACCGCCCTCCGGCATCACCGGAGGGTGGTTTTGCGCCGCTTGGGCTGTTTGTGAGAAAACGGTTGAGTTTTCCGTTAAAAACGTGCTATACTGAGCACACTACGCACAAAGGAGACCACACCATGCGAAAGCTTGAATGCCGCCGGGAGGCGCTGTTTCAATACCGGGGCCTGCCACCTGTTGGCATAGCCGTATCCATGGCGCTGCAGCACCTGGTGGCTATGATCGTGGGCTGCGTGACCCCAGCCATCATCATTGCCAACGTGGCCGGACTGGCGCAGGACCAGCGGGTCCTGCTGATACAGGCATCGCTGGTCATGTCCGCCGTTACCACGCTGCTGCAACTGTTTCCCATCGGTGGGCGCTTCGGCGCGGGGCTGCCGGTGGTCTTCGGTGTCAGCTTCGCTTATCTGCCCAGTATGCAGGCCATCGTCTCCGGCAGCGGCGGGTTGGCCGCTGTGTCGGGCGCTATGATCGTGGGCGGCGCGGTGGCAGCACTGGTGGGCATCTTCATCAAGCCTATCCGCAGGCTGTTCCCGCCGGTCATTACCGGTACGGTAGTGTTCACCATCGGTCTGTCTCTGTACCCCACGGCCATCAACTATATGGCCGGCAGCACCGGCAACACATATGAAAGCGTTGTGGTGCAGCGGGGCCTGCCGGAAGCGCTGGTGTACGGATCCTGGCAGAACTGGGCTATTGCGGCGTTTACACTGGCGGTGGTGCTGGTGCTGACCAATCGCGGCAGGGGCATTTTTAAGCTGGCGTCCATTTTACTGGGTATTCTGGCGGGCTACGCCGTCGCTTTTGGGGCCGGGATGGTGGATCTGTCCGGCATCGCGGGGGCCGGGTGGTTCTCTCTGCCGGAATTCCTGCCCTTTGGCGTGACATTTGAACCCTCGGCGTGCGTCGCACTGGGGCTGTTGTTCGCCATCAACGCCATTCAGGCTATCGGCGACCTGACGGCCACCACCGTGGGCGGCATGGATCGGGAGCCCACCACGCAGGAGCTGCGGGGCGGCATCGCAGCCTATGGCGTCAGCAACATTCTGACAGCGCTGCTGGGCGGTCTTCCCACGGCGACATACTCCCAGAATGTGGGAATTGTAGCCACAAATAAAGTTGTAAATCGCAACGTTTTTGCGCTGACCGGTGCGTTTTTACTGTTTGCCGGTATCATTCCGAAATTTTCCGCCGTACTCACCACCATCCCGCAATGCGTGCTGGGCGGGGCCACGGCGGCGGTGTTTTCCACCATCGCCATGACCGGCATGAAGCTCATCGCCGCCGAGGGGCTGACCGCCCGAAACACCACGATCGTCGGGCTTTCCGCCGCACTGGGTGTGGGCATTTCCCAGGCGGCAGAGGCCCTGGCACAGTTCCCGGAGGCGGTGACGACCATCTTCGGAAAGTCCCCGGTGGTGGTGGCCACACTGATGGCCGTACTGCTCAATCTGGTGCTGCCGCGGGAGGAAAAAAGCGAGAAATAGTGCTTTCTTTTGATACATTTGCTTTACTTTTCCTGTACCCGCCCTGTACTCTTTGGTTCCCTTTTTGTGCTTTTTTTGTAAGCAAAATGCAGCAAAAATGAAGTGACGGCCCCCGGCTGACGCCGGGGGCCGCTAAGTGCCTTTTTTGCTCATCCGATCATCGGCCCCCGGCTGACGCCGGGGGCCGATGAATGTCTTTTTCGTTCGCTCGATCATCCTCCCCGGCTGGTGCCGGGGGCCGTCACCTCCACCGTCTGGTCGGCATCGGCCGGCACCGGGGCGGAATTCTGTACGGGGTCATTGGCGGATCAGCTGCACGGCGGAGATGTCCGCCGGCAGGGCGGCGGCAAAGGCCGCGCCGTCCGTCCTCTCCCCCACGATGCAGCCGTAGTGGGTGGGGACGGCGATCTGCGGACGGAGGGCGGCCGCCAGGCCGGCAGCCTGGGCGGCGGTCATGGTGTAGGTGCCGCCCACCGGCAGGAAGGCGACGTCACACGACACGGACCGTGCATCGGGGGTATCGTCGGTATCGCCGGCCACATAGACCCGCCGGCCCTCCAGCGTGACCACATAGCCCACCCAGCGGTTCCCGCGGGGGTGGAAGGGCTTGCCGAGGTTATAGGCGGGCACGGCGGTGAAGGGCAGGTCCTTCACGGTGTACGCCTCTCCGGACCGCACCGGCAGCAGCTGCGCCGAGACAAAGCCGGCCTGCAGCGCCGCCGCCACGCACGTCTCCGGCAGCACCAGCACCGCGCCGGGCTTCATCACCCGACGGATATCCTCCGGGGAGAAGTGGTCATAGTGGTCGTGGGTGACGAATACCACGTCCGCATCGCAGGGCGCGTCCGCCACGCGGAAGGGGTCGAACCACACCGTCATCGCGCCGGCATAGCGGATGCTGCTGTGGCAGTTGATGGAAAAACGGCTCAAAATGTCATCCATGGAGCACCTCCCTTTTCTGTATCGCTTTCAGTATAGCACAAACGGCGGAAAAGGGCAAGAAAGCCGGTGCGGGCGCTTGCGTTTCCGGCCAAAATATGGTAAGGTAACAGCCGTTGAGTCGTATCGTGCGGAGGTGCATACATACATGAAAGTTCTCCAGTGGTGCCGCGCCAACGCCATGCCGGTGATCGCGGTGCTGGCGGCGGCCGTCACCGCCGTATTCGTGCCGCCGGACAGCGCCTATCTCGGGTACTACGACGTGAAGACGCTCTCATGCCTGTTCTGCATACTGGCGGTGGTGTGCGCCCTGCGGGGCGCGGGACTGTTCCCCCTGCTGGCGCAGCGGCTGGTGCGGGCGTTTCACACGGCCCGCAGCGCCGTGACGGCGCTGGTTGTCGTTACGCTGATCGGCTCCATGCTGCTGACCAACGACACGGCGCTGCTGACGTTTCTGCCCCTGAGCTGGTTCGTGCTGGAGGGCACGGGGCAGACGAAGCACACGGCGCTGACGTTCATATTGCAGAACTGCGCCGCCAATCTGGGCGGGATGCTGACGCCCTTCGGCAATCCGCAGAACCTATACCTATTTAATCATTATACGATCCCCAATGGGGAGTTCCTGACCATCATGCTGCCGCCGTTCCTGCTGTCCACGGCGCTGATCCTGGCGTGCTGCCTGCTGATCCCCCGGGAGACGCTGACGGTACCGGCGCAGGAGACGCCGGTGGACAAGCGCCGGTGCATTATGTACGGTGCGCTGTTCTGCACGGCGGCGGCCATGGTGCTGCGCGGCATCCCCTACTGGCTTGGGCTGGCCGTCATCACGGCGGCGCTGCTGGTGCTGGACCGCCGGGCGCTGCTGGGCGTGGACTGGGGGCTGCTGGTGACGTTCGCGGCGTTTTTCACCTTCTCGGGCAATATGGCCCGGATAGAGCCGGTGCGGACACTGTTCCGGCAGCTGCTGGCCCACGGGGCCATGCCGGTGGCGGCGCTGACCAGTCAGGTCATCAGCAATGTGCCCGCGGCCATACTGCTCAGCCAGTTTACCGACGATTACCCGGCGCTGCTGGTGGGGGTGAACATCGGCGGGGCGGGGACGCTGGTGGCGTCGCTGGCCAGCCTGATCACCTTCCGGGAGTATACGAAGCACGTCAAGGGACAGACTGGACGGTTCCTGGCGCTGTTCTCCGCCGTCAGCTTCGGCTTTTTGGCCGTGCTGCTGGCAGCCATGACGTTTTGGATGCAATAGGCCGTGCGCCGGGGCTGCACGGGGGAAAGGAGGCCGATGGGCCATGCTCAGCAATCTGCAAGTCTGCTTTAACGCCGTGATGCCCCTGTTTCTTATCATGGGGCTGGGCTACGGGGTCAAGTGCCTGGGCGGTATCCGGGTGGAGGACGTGCCCGGATTGAACAAGATGGCGTTCCGGTTCTTCATGCCGGTAATGCTGTTCTGGAACCTGTACACCTCCTCCATCGACCAGGCGTTACAGCCGAAGCTGCTGCTGTTCGCCGTGGGGGCCACGCTGGTGATGTACGGCCTGTCCCTGGCCATCGTACTGCCCACGGAGAAGGACCACGAAAAGCAGGGCGTGAAGATACAGGGTATGTACCGCAGCAACCTGGCCATTATCGGCCTGCCGCTGGCCACGGTGCTGGTGCCCGGGGCGGACATGGGGCCGGTGGCCATGCTGGCGGCCATCATCGTGCCGCTGTTCAACGTACTGGCGGTCATCACCCTGACGGCGTTCCGGGGCGAGAGACTGCCCGCCGGAAGGCTCATCAAAATGGTGGCCACCAATCCGCTGATCCTGGGTTCCGCCGTGGGGCTGGTGTTCCTGGGCACCGGCTGGAGGCTGCCTACGGCGCTGGAGTCGGCGGTGCACCAGGTGGCCGCCATGACCAGCCCGTTCATGCTGTTCCTGCTGGGGGCCTTCTTCCGGTTCAGCGGACTGCGCCGGTACCGGAGGGACCTGATCGAGGTGTGTGTGGTGCGGCTGTTCCTGATGCCGGCGCTGCTGCTGACGGCGGCGTTTCTGATCGGCATACGGGGCGTGGGCTTCGCGGGACTGATCAGCGTGTTCGCCAGTGCCACGGCCATCGCCTCCTTCACCATGACACAGCAGATGGGCGGCGACGCGGAGCTGGCCGGGGACATCGTGGTGTCCACCAGCGCGCTGTGCATCGTGACCATGTTCGCCTGGTCGGTGCTGTTCAAGGCGCTGGGCGCGTTCTGAGGCTGAAAAAGATACAAGACCGACGGCTCAGCCGTCGGTCTTTGTGTTATCCGGTTTTTGTCCGTGCCGACGGCAGACGGCGCGGTAGATCACATAGCCCACACCCGCCACAGCCAGGGCGAGAGCGAAGGCAATGACCGCCGCCCGGTAGTTCTGCTCCCCCAGGGCGCTGCCGCCCACGGTGGAGGTGACGATGGAGGGCAGGCGGCCCACTGTGGCGATCAGCAGCCAGGTCCCCCACGGCAGGTCCGTCAGGCCCGCGAAGTAGCACAGCAGGTCCTTGGGCGTACCGGGAACGGTGAAGATCAGCCAGAACAGGGCGGTGCGCTTGGGGGAGGTATGGAGGAGAAAATGGAGCTTTTCCAGCTTGTCCGCCGGGAAGAACACCTCCACCAGACCGCGGCCCCAGCGGCGGACCAGGGCAAAGACGGTCACGCTGCCCAGCACGGCACCGAGCAGGCACAGGGCCGTGCCCGCCCAGGCGCCGAAGGCGTAGCCCCCGGCGATCTCCAGCGGCTCGCCGGGGATAATGGCCACCAGCACCTGCAGAAACACCATGGCCGCGTAGGCCAGCGGCCCCCAGGCGCCGTGGCCGTCTACCCAGGCGCGGAACTGCTCCGGCTGGCGGGCAAAGCGGACCATGGGCCGCCCCACGAACCAGGCCAGCGCCGCCGACAGCAGAACGAATATGACGATGGCCAGCACGGACAGCGTTTTTTTCTGTTGTTCGGTCAGCGTGCGCTTCACGGGCGGCACCTCTTTCTCTTGTACTACCCGCAGGATACCACGATTTTCGGAAAATCATGTGAACGAAACGTTAAGATTTGCTTATAAAAATGTCAGCCCCCGGGTTCCCGGGGGCCGATTTTACGCAGCAGAAGCGTCTATCGCGGAGAGATTTTTCGTGCTGCCGATGCCAAAGATCCGCAGACATATTGGGTATATTTCAAGGATCTTTGGCGAGGGCAGCGCGGAAAAGATCCCGCGAGAGTTATTCGTGGGTATGGACGTTGATAAACTCTGCCTTCAGCTTGGAGTACAGGATGGTCTGGCTGCTGTAGAGCCCGCAATAGCCGGAGAGCAGGTAGCTGAGGGCGCAGGCGGCGGCAAAGTAGACCAGACCGCCGGAGCCGAAGAGCTCAATGCTGAGGATGACGGAGGCGATGGGGCAGTTCACCGCGCCGCAGAACACGGACACCAGGCCGATGGCGGCGGCAAAGGCGGGCGGCAGGCCCAGCAGTCCGCCGAACACGCAGCCGAAGGTCGCGCCCACGAAGAACGACGGCACCACCTCGCCGCCCTTGAAGCCGCAGCCGATGGTGACGGCGGTGAAGGCCAGCTTCAACAGCCAGGCCCAGGGGTCCGCCTGGCCGGACAGGGCGCGCGCCACCACATCCATGCCCGCGCCGTTATAGTCCGTAGTACCCAGCAGCAGCGTGGCGGCTACGATCACGCAGCCGCCCGCGGCGGCACGGAGGAAGGGGTTTTTCAGGGCGCGGGCGGCCAGGTGCTCGGTGATGTGCAGGCCGCGGCAGAAGAGGATACTCACCAGAGCGCAGCCCACAGCCAGCACCGCCACAAGGCCCAGGGTGGGCCAGGCCAGCGCCGGCATGGCCACGGTGAAGCGGGTGGGCTCCACGCCCATGAGGAGAGCGATGTAGTAGCCGGTCAGAGAGGCGGTGATGCAGGGCAGCAGCCCGGCGTAGTACAGCACACCCACGCTGATGACCTCCAGAGCGAAGATGGTGGCCGTCAGGGGCGTGCCGAAGAGGGCGGAGAACACGCCCGCCATGCCGCAGAGGGTGGCCAGGGGCAGGTCCTTCTCCCCCAGGCGCAGCAGCGTGCCGGTGCGGTAGCCGATGCCGCCGCCGATCTGGAGCGCCGCGCCCTCACGGCCGGCGCTGCCGCCGCACAGGTGGGTGATGACCGTGGAGACAAAGATCAGCGGCACCAGAAGGGTGGGTATTTTTTTGCCGAAGTGGACGGACTCGATGACGGCGTTGGTGCCCGCGCCCTCCAGCCGGCACAGCCTGTACAGCAGGGCGATGACCACGCCGCCCAGGGGCAGCAGGCACAAAATCCAAGGGTGGGCCAGGCGGACGTTGGTGGCACAGTCGACGCCCAGGTGGAACAGCGCGCCCACGAAGCCGCCCACGCCGCCCACCAGTGCGCCCACCGCCAGCCATTTCAGCAGGGCAGTGACGTACAGACTGTAGTGTGTGATGCGCTCCTTTACCTTCTCCATGGTCGTGCCGCCTCCTGTAACGTTCTCTTTGCAGACGATTATTCTACCATCTATGCGGAAGTGTGTCAAACCCTGTCGGATAAACTTTCAGCAGGGCTGAAAAATTTTCAGTTTATCTGACTTTTTTTCATTTTCCCTGTTGATTATGCCGCGGTGTTGCCGTATACTATATATTACCAAACGCAAAAGGCACAAGGAAGACCCAACAATATACAAATAGGAGGAAAACCACATGAAATACGGTCGTACTTTTAATTTCTCCGCCGGTCCCGCCATGATGCCGGAGCCCGTGCTGGAGGAGATCCGCGACGAGATGATGAACTACCGCGGCAGCGGTATGTGCGTCATGGAGATGAGCCATCGCTCCAAGGTGTTCCAGCAGATCATCGACGAGGCCGAGGCCGATCTGCGCGAGCTGATGAACATCCCCGACAACTACAAGGTGCTGTTCATCCAGGGCGGCGCTACCCTGCAGTTCGCCGCTGTGGCGTGGAACCTGATGAAGAACGGCAAGGCCGTGTACATCGAGACCGGCGCATGGTCCAAGAAGGCCATTGCCGAGGCTAAGAAGTACGGCGAGGTCATCGTAGCCGCCTCCTCCAAGGATAAGAATTACAGCTATATCCCCGACTGCTCCGATCTGGACATCCCCGAGGATACCGACTATGTGTACATCTGCGAGAACGAGACCATCCACGGCGTGACCTGGAACAAGCTGCCCAACACCAAGGGCCACGTACTGGTGTCCGACCAGTCCTCCATGTTCCTGAGCAAGCCCTGCAACGTGTCCGACTACGGCATGATCTACGCCGGCGTGCAGAAGAACGTGGGCCCCGCCGGCATGGTGGTGGTCATCATCCGCGAGGATCTGATCCGCGAGGACATCGACCCCAAGATGCCCGTCTACATGAGCTACAAGACCCATGCCGACAACGGCTCCATGTACAACACCCCCAACTGCTGGGCAATTTACTGCTGCGGCAAGGTCTTCAAGTACCTGAAGAGCATCGGCGGGCTGGAAGAGATGGAAAAGCGGAACATCGCCAAGGCAAAGGTGATGTACGATTTCCTGGATTCCTCCAAGATGTTCACCGGCACCGTCGATCAGGAGTTCCGCTCTCTCATGAATATCCCCTTCGTCACCGGCGACAAGGATCTGGACGCCAAGGTAGTCGCCGCCACCAAGGCCGCCGGCTATGACAATCTGAAGGGCCACAAGAGCGTTGGCGGCCTGCGGGCTTCCATCTACAACGCCATGCCCAAGGAGGGCGTGGAAGCATTGGTGGAGTTCTTGAAGAAGTTCGAGGCGGAAAACCAGTAAATTGGTATGGTTCCCTCGCGGGAACAGTACGCCCCGTCCCTGTGGAGGGATCCCCCTCCTGCCGCCGGGACGGTGGCAAAGAAAATATTTAGGAGACGATACATCATGAAAATCCTAGTCACCGACGGTATGGATAAAACCGCCCTGGAGCAGCTGAAAAACAACGGCCACGAGGTGACCGAGCAGTTTTACGCCCCCGAAGAGCTGGGCGCAGCCCTGAAAGAATATGACGCCGTGGTGGTGCGCAGCGCCACGAAGGTTCGTGCCAACCACATTGACGAAGCCAAAACCGGGAGATTGAAGTTGATCATCCGCGGCGGCGTAGGCGTGGACAACATCGACGTGAAGTACGCCGAGGCCAACGGTATCGCTGTGAAAAACACCCCCAAGGCGTCCTCCCAGTCCGTGGCGGAGCTGGCCATGGGCC